>Ga0153947_1000371_pt1 | contig 22056 bp, 22 predicted proteins | sample TSNJ031MetaG_FD_104697 | JGI IMG/M metagenome (GOLD analysis project Ga0153947, IMG submission 104697) | Attine ant fungus gardens microbial communities from New Jersey, USA - TSNJ031 MetaG | ecosystem: Host-associated > Fungi > Mycelium > Unclassified | place: USA: New Jersey, Wharton State... | reverse complement strand
GGTGTTACATCCTTGCTGGATTACGGGTTCTTAGGGCCATTATGGCCCTAAGCGGGTTCGGGCAGAGCCCGGCCAACCGAGGCAAAGCCTGCCCTCCTTAAGAATCCAGTGTTCTTTGGCAAACGCTGAATACTTGTTACCCGTTCTCCTGTCGCGGGAACCCCATCACCGCCAAGTCGGCTTCGCCGCGCAGCGCCTCCCAGTGTTTACAGGACGTGTCGTACACGGCAACCAGCCCCATTCCGGCGGCCCGCACCCCCCGGCTGGCCTCATACAAATCCTCCAGCACCACACACCGCCGGGGGGGGACGCCCAGTCTTTCCCCGCAGGCAAGGTAGATATCCGGGAAGGTCTTGTCCCTGCCCACATCGCCGGAGTAGACAATGGCGGTGAAGCAATCCCAAAGCCCGCAGCGGCGCAGCAGTCCCTCGCAGACGGAAGGGGCACAGCTGGTGGCAATGGCCATGGGCATTCCCTCCCCGGCCAATGTGCGCACCAGCTCCCCGGCCCCGGGCTTCAGGGCCACGTCGTGCTCGTAGCGGCAGGTGACCATTTTGTCCCAGTCCTCCAGAATCTGTGCCGGGCTTCGATCCGGCGTGTATTCCCGGGCGATGTAACCGGCGCTTTGGGGCAGGGTCATAAGGCTGATGGCCTCCGCCAGCCCCTCCCGGGGAGGGACGCCCACCGACTCCAGCCAGTCCCGGCAGATGGAATCCCAGACATGCATGGAATCCGCCAGGGTGCCGTCCAGGTCGAAAATCACGCCCTCATACCGCCGGAGAAAGGAGATCATAAAAGCGCCCTCAACGCCCTTGCGGCCAGGGTAATGTCCGGCTGAGACAGGATGGCGGAGATTACCGCGATTCCATCAGCGCCGCTTTCCATAACGCCGGGGGTGTTACCGGCGCTGATACCCCCGATGGCCACCACCGGGATGGACACGGCGCCACAAACGGCAGCCAGTTGGGCGATGCCAATGGCGTCGCCCGCGTCGTCCTTGCTGCCGGTGGGGTATACCGGGCCGGCGCCGATGTAATCCGCCCCGGCCTTTTGCGCCGCCAGGGCCGACTCCGCAGTCGCGGCGGAGATACCGATAAACATGCGGGAGCCCACCAGCCGCCGCGCAACCTCAAGGGGCATGTCGCTCTGTCCCAGGTGGACGCCGTCCGCGCCGATGGCCAGGGCAATATCCAGTCGGTCATTGACCACCAGGGGAATCCCGTGGCGTCTGGTGATGGCCTGAACCTCCAGGGCCACCTGGTAGAAGTCCCGGGTGGAGGCGTCCTTCTCCCGAAGCTGCACCATGGTGACGCCGCCCTGTATAGCCTGCTCCACGGCCTGGGTGATTGAGCGGCCCATGGCCAGCAGCCGGTCGGTGCAGAGATAGAGGAGCAAATCCTTAGGGTTTAGCATATGCACTTCCCTCTTTCCATCAGGATGGAGCCATCCAGCAGGTAGATGCTGTCCATCAGCGCCACCCGGAAGGAGCCGGGCAGCTTTGCCTTTTCAAAGGCCATTTCTCCGGCAATGCCCATGGCGGTAATGGCCGTGGCGGCAGCCGACAGCATGTCGGGGCAGACCGCGGCGGTGGCGGCGCACAGGGCTCCCAGCATGCAGCCTGCGCCGGTGATTTTGGTGAGGAGCTCCACGCCGTTTTGGATGCGTACCAGCCGCTGCCCGTCGGACAGGACGTCCACCCTGCCGGTGGCGGCAACAGTGCAGCCGTACCGCTTGGCAAGGAGTGTTACAGCCTCGTCGATATCAGGCTCTTCCCCCAGGCTGTCCACCCCCTTTACCTGGGAAGGCATACCCGCCAGGGTTTTGATTTCCCCCATGTTCCCCTTAATGAGATCAATGCGCCCGTTGCGGTGGAGGTGCTCCAGCACCGTGATTTTCCGGGGAATGGCCCCGCAACCGGCAGGATCCAGGATCACGGGAACCCCGGCTGCTTTTGCCCCCAGGGATGCCTGAAGGCTGGCGGCCTCCTGCTCCTTGGTCAGGGTTCCCAGATTTATGTAGACGGCTCCGGAAATCCCGGCAAAAGCATAGGCCTCGTCCACGGCTTCGCACATGGCGGGGGACGCCCCGAAGGCCAGCAGGATGTTGGCGCAGTCACCGATGGTGACATAGTTGGTGATAGCCTGCACCAGGGGCGCTTTCTCCCGGACTTGACCGAGAATTTGTGCCATTTCTTTTTTCATGCGAGTTCTCTCCTTTTCAACATTGAGTAGGGTATATAGAGCGCGGCCACCAGCAGGATGGTGAGTACCGTGGGAATCCACACCTCATGGGCACTGAAATAACGGTATCCCAGCATACCCAGCACGGCGATAGCAATTCCCCCGGCATGGAGGGCCTTTTGACAGGCGGTTTTCTTAAGCAGGAAATCCAGGAACAGGACGGTATACACCGGGACGAACACCATGCCGATGGAGGTGAGGAAGGAGGTGAGAAAGTCGCTGTAGCGCTCGGGGGGAAAGAATACCGCCACCGCTCCGGCTAAAAAACCGAACACCAGGATGGGGATCTTTTTATTTTTAGGCTTGTAAATCAGCGTGGAGGAGATGGCGGCCGAATAGAGATCCAGAAACCCGGTGGTTAAGGTGGACAGCACCACCACGGCGCAGGCCGGCCACCGGAAGCGGCTGGCGGCCACAAAGGTAAAGATGTCCCCGCCGCCGGTGCTCACGCTGATGTAAAGGCCGAACAGGTACATGGCCACACTGCCGATAAAATAACCGGCAAAGGGCATCCCCACGGCGCAGGTTTTATCACCGGCCTGCACGGAGTAGTCGCCCACCAGGGGGAGCCAGGAAACCGGCATGGCAATGGAAAGCTCGATAGCCAGCGCCATGCTCATGCCTTCCTTAAGGCTATGGGAGATGTTCCCGGCCTGGGTTGCCTCCCCAAAGAGCAGGACGCAAAGCAGGGACAACAGAACCACAACAACCTCGTTCAAATGCCCGGCGCGGCTGCCGAAGCTCAGCGCCCAGAATAATACCAGCAGGGCGAGGATCAAGGCCGCCAGCCGGAAGGATACGCCGCCAAACACACTGGTGAAGGCGCTGCCCGCCTGAACAATCATGACAATCGTCCAGCCGGTGAGCTGGATTACATTCAGCAGCGCCACCAGCATTCCGCCCTTTTGCCCCAGGGAGTGGCCGACGGTTTCCATGGCGTTCTGCCCCCGGGTAAAGGAGACATAGCCGCCAAAAGCCATGAGGGAGGCCCCGATGATATGGCCGATAAGGATGGCGGCGGCGCCTTTTGCCAGGCCCAGGGGCGCCAGCAGCCCCCCGGTGTATATTTCCGAAATGGAGATGGCCGCGCCCACCCACAGGAGAAACATGGCGCGCCTTGGGATGTTAGTCAATTTCCATCCCCGCCTTTCTATAAAGGGCGGTTAAATGCCCCACCGGGCCCACCCCTTTCCCCACCGGAAAGGAATCGGTGATGGCCTGGGTTATGTATTCCTTGGAGATCCGCGCCGCTTCGGTGACGGTTCTGCCCAGGGCCAGCTGGCTGGCAATGGCGGAGGAGAGGGTGCAGCCGGTGCCATGGGTGTTTTGAGTGTGAACCCGCTTGGCGGGCAGGGAGGTAAAGCCGTCCGCAGTGAGGAGCAAATCCCCCGAGTCGCCGCCAGTGAGGTGGCCGCCCTTAATCAGCACATTTTTCGCGCCCATATTGGCAATATGCTCGGCGGCGGCGCGCATATCGGCTTCGCTTACAACGGGAAATCCACAGATGAGCTCGGCCTCCGGGAGGTTGGGGGTTACAATGTCGGCAATGGCAATCAGCTGCTCCACCGCTGCCACCGCGTCGGGACGCAGCAGGTGAAAGCCGCTTTTAGACACCATTACCGGGTCTACCACAATGTTTTTCGCCCCGTATTCCAGCAGCTTGTCCCGGATGGTGCGGATGATGGTGCTGCTGGAAACCATGCCGATTTTTACTCCGTCCACCGGGATATCGGAATAGATGGCCTTCAGCTGTCCCGCCACTATTTCGGCGCTCATCTCCTGGACGTCATATACCGCCTGGGTGTTCTGCACGGTTACCGCCGTGACCACGGTCATGCCATACACCCCCATGGCGCACATGGTTTTCAGATCCGCCTGGATTCCGGCGCCGCCGCTGGGGTCGGAGCCCGCAATGCTCAATACCTTTTTCACTGGATATCCCTCCTGATATTAATATTCAATTAAAAAGTCGACAAGCGATTTTTAATTGAATATGCGACGCTAACGCGCCGCGCCGCTAGGCGGCTACGCCTCATACTAATCTTCTATCAAAGCGTTTCGACGCTTTGATAGAAGATTAGTATGAATTGCAACAAAAAACGCCCCGCGCAAAAAGCGAAGGACGTTTGTCAGCACAATGGTTGGGCTGCCACCAGTTTCCTACGCCAGCATTACCTGGATCAGGTTAAAAGGGTTAAGGATGTAACTCCTACTCTCAGCCGGCTCCGACGCCAGCACCCCCGGGGCTATTCGGTTGTTTGATGCCTATTTGAAAGCAGCACTGACGCGCCGCTATACGCGGCACGTCTCACACAATTCCATACGCGTTTCGCGCTAAAAAAACATGGAATTAGTATGACCTGCTTCATAATAGCATGTTAAAGCGCCGCCGTCAAGACGCAGGGAAACTTTTATGGAAAGACCGCCTATTTTTTCCGGTTTCCGTCCTTCTCCTTTTCCAGCTCTTTCTTAACATAATCCAGCCACAGGCGCAGGCTGGCGTCATCGGTATACCGATAGCCGCAGTCCGGACAGCGCGTGGGCAAAAAGTACTCGCTGCCCGACAGGTTCACTGTGTAGATATGCTCGCAGTTTTTGCATTTAAAGCGCAGTCTCATGCCGTTCTCCTTTTACATGCTCCTGTATATCATACCACCAAACCGTGCAAAAAATCAAATCGGATTTTTTAAGATATTTTATGGCAGGCGCTTGTGGGACAAAGATTAAATAAACCCCAAAATTCACCTTGCATTTGCTTTTAAACTAGAGTAGTATAAGAGGGTGGGTTACATTAAAAACCTGCTTCCTCCGTATCGGGCAGGCAGAAAAAGCGGGGGACTTGAAAGCACTTAACAGGGGTGGTAGGGAAAATGACCGATTGCTTGACGTGCGGCTCCATGGCGGTGGATAACCGCCAGGATAATGCCAGCAGAGCCATATATAGCTGTCCGAATTGCGGAACCTATGTGGTTTCAGATATTGCGGAGGCTGAGGTAAAACGGTATTCCAACGAAGTAGCGGCTTTTCTGGTCGCCCGCAACCTGACAGACAGCAGTGGAACCGTACTGATTAGTTTTGAAAAGGCGAAGAAGGATAAGGAATATATCCAGCTGACGGTGGATCAGATTGTCAGCCGGTTTCCCAAGGACTTTACGGGAGCCATGGAAATGTCTTTGCTTAACCTGACTGCCCTCTCCACCTATGGGGGAGAGGAGATCATGATAAAAAAGCTGGATAAGGCACCTCTGTTTTATGTGCGCCGTCGCAATTTTGAGGCGCTTTCCTTTATGATTAAGTCCATGCACAAGGCCGATCTTGTAGAGGTGAATTATTACGAAAGCGCGTTTTTTCCTTGCGGCGTGGTTGTCAGCCCTAAGGGATGGGATTTGGCTAAAAAAATCCGCGACGGCGGTAGCCGGAAAAAGGGGAGGACGGCTTTTCTGGTGCTGCCCCGGCGTGAGGGGGAGGCGAGGGGCGCTGCCCTGTGGACGGCCGCCCGGAAGTCCCTGGAGGATTGCGGCATAAAATGGGTGGAAAATAGCGCCATTGCCCCGGGTCGCGAGGTGGGTGCGGCGCTGGCGGCCGAGGTGCGGCAGAGTAATCTGGTGATCTGCGATCTCAGCGAAGGAACCGAGGAGGTTTATTTCGCCCTGGGTATGGCGGTCGCCCTGCGCAAGCCTGTGATTATCACCTGCCACCGGGACGAGAAAAAGAATATGCGGCTTAACCCAGGGCAATTTCCCGTGGTGCTTTGGGAGGGCAATAAGGATCTGTACCTGGAGCTGTACAACTCTATCCGGGCCATGGACATATGAAGGAGTCGGAAGCGGGCTTCCGGAGCCCGTTCCCGTTCTCCCTGGATAACAAGCGCTATCATACCTGGAATTATTATTTAACCCGGCGCTTCGGCGGCAAGGTGGGAAAGGTTGCCCTGGACGGCGGCTTCACCTGCCCCAACCGGGACGGAACCAAGGGCTGGGGCGGGTGTTCCTATTGTTCCCCTCGGGGAAGCGGGGACTTTGCCGGAGATCCGTCGCTGGATATCAAGGAACAGTTTGCCGGGCAGCGCGCTGGAATGCTGGAAAAATGGCCCGGAGCCCGCTGCATCGCCTACTTCCAGGCATACTCCGGCACTTACGCGCCCATAGAGCGGCTGGAGCGGATATTTTATGCCGTGCTGGACAATCCGGACGTGGTGGGGCTGTGTATCGCCACGCGGGCTGATGTGCTGGGGCCGGAGGTGATGGAGCTGTTGGAGGCATTGTCCCGCCGGACATGGCTGATGGTCGAGCTGGGGCTGCAAAGCATACACGACGTCACCGCCCTCCGCGTCAACCGTTGCCACAGTTATGCCGATTTTTTAATGGGATACCGCCGGTTGCAGCAGTCGGGCATCGACGTCTGCGTTCATATCATAAACGGGCTGCCGGGGGAAACCCGGCGGATGATGCTGGAAACCGGCGCGGCTGTGGGGGCGCTTTCCCCCCACAGCATCAAAATTCATATGCTCCACGTTTTAAAGGATACCACTTTGGTGGCGGAGCTTAGGAGCGGCAAGCTGCTCCTTTTAGACCAGGAGGCATATACCGGCCTGGTCTGTGACCAGCTGGAGCTTCTTCCCCCGCAGGTGGTGGTGCAGCGGCTTACCGGGGATCCGCCTGAAAACGGCCTGCTGGCGCCCGGCTGGGTCTTGCAAAAGCGCAGGGTGCTCAACAGTATTGACCGGGAGCTGGCCCGCAGGGACAGCTGGCAGGGGAAGCGCTTACCCGCCCCTCCAAGGCTTTAAATACCTGAAAATTCCCAAAACCGCCTCTGCTTAAAAAGAAGGCGGTTTTTGTTATTTACTATAGGCTTCCCTTGAGAGCGTTAGCCTCGCCCCGGTTGGCCGGGCCGCAGCCTCTGGCTTGGCGCTAATCTCGGCGGAAGCCTTGCCTCCGGGCGGCCGGGCCCTGCCCGAACCCGCTTAGGGCCATAATGGCCCCCCTAAAGGACTAGGAGTGCAAGCACTCCGTCGTAAAAACCCGTAATCCAGCAGGAGTGAAACGCTCTGCACAGCAACAAGCCCCAATCAAACCGTCCGCTCCCTACATGGGGCCCCAAAACCCCATTCCGGGAGCTGGCTTTGTGCCTGGGTAAGGCGTTAGCTTTGCGGCTCGCGTGCATTTGAAAAAAAGCAGCGCCGCGCTGGGCGGCAGCCCACCGACGGCGCGTTACACCGCGCCACCAGCGTTTGCCAAGGAACACTGGATTCTTAAGGACTGGAAGTCCTTAAGCGGGGTCTTAGGGGCAGGAGCCCCTATTTAAATATCGTAGATACCTCTAAACTACTACAAGATCACCAAAGACAGCTACCCAAAGTGCAGGGGGGTCACGGGGGCCCTCCCCCGTGGGAATTTTGGTTACTTTTGTTCCTCCAAAAGTAACTGCCCGTCGCGGCATGAGCGACATGCCAACCCGTGGCACAGCGGCAGGTATAGGCACAGCGTTACGATAGTCAGATTAAAATATCGCAGATACCTCTGAACTACTACAAGATTACCAAAGACAGCTACCAGCAAACCAAGGGGGGGGTCACGGGGATCCTCCCCCGTGGGAATTTTGGTTACTTTTGTTCCTCCAAAAGTAACTGCCCATCGCGGCATGAGCGACATGCCGGCCCGCGGCACAGCACCAACGCCAGAGGCACAGCCCCCCAAGTGACAAGCCAGTCCATTATGGACGTTATCCCGCCACCTTAATCTTCAGGCGCAGCTTATCGCTTATCATGGCGATAAATTCAGAATTGGTGGGCTTTCCCCGGCCGTTATGGATTGTGTAGCCAAAGTAAGATGTGAGCACATCCACATCACCCCGATCCCAGGCGACCTCGATGGCGTGACGGATGGCGCGCTCCACACGGGAGGGCGTTGTCGCGTTCATCTTGGCGACATTGGGATACAGCTGCTTGGTGATCGAGTTGATGATTTCCGGCTCCTTGACTGCCATGATAATGGAGTCGCGAAGATAATGGTAGCCCTTAATATGTGCCGGAACGCCGATTTGATGTATAATCTCGGTGACCATAACCTCCAGGTTTTGGCGGGGCGCCGGTTGGACAGGTATGCTGGAAACCACATTCCTGGCCTCGCTCCGGCCCGGGCCCGCGAACTGCATAACGCGCTCCACCATGATATCAATATCCACCGGCTTGAGGAAGAGATAGGACGCGCCGTTGGCGATTAGCTCCCGTTCCATGGTGTCCCCGGGATAGGAAAGAATCATGAACAGCGGCGAGGCGTTCATTTTGCGGCAGCGCTTCATTACCTCAATGGCATCGTATTGCGGGAGGTTGGCGTCCATCAGCACAATGTCCGGGTGTTGATCCAAAATCAGGGACAGCACCTTGCCTCCATCCTTGGGGGCGGTAATGGTTTCATAATTGTAAGCGTTGAAAATGGCGGAGCATTTGACGATAAAATCTTTTGAATCTTCCGAGACGAGCACCTTTTGTTTTGTCTGCATAAAAATCACTCCGTTGTCGATATCCATTATTTTCCATATTGTCCGTGGGTTCATAATACCATAATATGGAAAATAACACAATAGTTTGTCAAATAAAAATCCACACTATTTATTATAGCTTTATTGTCAAATGTGTCAATGGAATTAAGCGACATTTATACTGTTTTCGACATTATTCAGCTCTTTATCCATATTTTCCGCAAAAATTCCGTATCCCCGGGTGGGGTCATTTACAAAAACATGGGTGATTGCACCCACTAATTTGCCATTTTGCAGGACGGGAGAACCGCTCATCCCCTGTACAATTCCGCCTGTTGTCGCCAGCAAATTTTTATCTACGATTTTTATTACCATATTTTTTGTAGGGTTCACATCGGAATAATTTACTTTCTCCACAAGAATGTCAAAACTTTGGGGTTTATTGCCGGATATGGTGGATAGTATAACCGCCGGCCCCGTCTCGACCTCCTGCTTAAAGGCCATGGGGACAGGGTCTCCGCCAAAATACGGGGAGTTGAGCAGGCCGACAATGCCGGTTTGAGTATTCCGGAGCAGTGAGCCGATTGGGGTGTCGCTGGTGAAAGCCCCTTTGAGCTCGCCGGGCTTCCCGCTTTGGCCTACATTAACGCCGGAGATATTCACATCCACCACCTCGCCGGAGGAAAGGGGCATAATATCGCCGGTATCCACATCGCAAACGGCATGTCCCAAGCCCGCGAAGCCCATGGTGTCGGGATCGTAATAGGTCATGGTGCCAATGCCGGCGGAGGAATCCCGCACCCAGATACCGGCCTTATAGGCGTTGTCATATTCGGATTTAATGGGCTGGAGATAGACCTCCATTTCATCCTCCCCCCGGCGGACGCCCAGCCTGATTTCATCTCCGCCGCTGGCGGAAATATAGTCGGAAACATCCATGTTGCTATGAACCGGGTTATCATTTATGCTGGTGATAACATCCCCCACCTTGAGCCCGGCGCTTTTCGCGGGATTGACATTCTCTGTGCCCACCTGGATGTCACTCATGCCAACCACCATTACGCCGTCGGTAAACATCTTAATGCCAAAGGGCGTGCCTCCCGGCACCACCATCTTGCGGGTTGTCATCTGTCCCTGCACCGGCAGGGTTGTCTTTGACCGAAAAAGATTAATGCTTAGATTATAGATATTGCCGGATTTGCCAATAATTTTGGGCTCCAAATTCTTGAGAAGCCCCCGGGAGTCGGTGTGCGAGGTTATCGCAACCTGGGAATTGATAATAAATGCCTCTCCCTGTTCCACATGAAAGGTGTCGGGAAGTAATGCCTGTATATAAAGCGACAGCGCGAGCACCACAATCACAATGGCTGAAAGAGCGCCCGCGATCGTCTGAATTATTTTTCTCATATTTTTATTGCTCCTATTTGGATTAGACTTTTGGCGCCAGGAGGTATAGAAAAGATAAGCGCCGGTTTTATTCCCGCTATTACTCTCCCAAAGGAGGCAAAAAATATTTGAGTAAAATTTGCTGTTTTTTAGCAGTCAATCACTCAATTGTCACAAAGTTTCGCTTTACACTAAAATTGGCATCCCCGGGGAAATACCAAAGATCAGTAAAGAGGTGAATCTGCAATGACAGTGGCGGTTATTGGATCAAGAAATTGCGAAAATTTTACAGTGGAGCAAATCCTGGCGGAGCTGCCGGAAGGCTGCACACAGATTATCAGCGGGGGCGCCAAGGGAATTGACGCGTTGGCAAGGGAGGCGGCCCTCCGGCTGGATATTCCTCTGATTTGCTATTCCCCCGATTACGCGGCCTATGGCAAGGCCGCGCCCATAAAACGAAACACCCAAATTGTGGAAAAATCCGATCTGGTGCTGGCGTTCTGGGATTTCTATTCCAGGGGCACCGCCAATACCATCGCCCAGTGTGTGGCGCAAAGGGTGCCGGTGCGGGTTATCGGTATTGGCGATAACCCCATTCCATAGGGTGTTCCTGATGTTGTTAACAAAAAAAACAAATATTATTCTTGAAAATGAATTATAAAAGGAGTAAAATGACAAAATATTGCATAATAGGTTTGCTGTTATTTTTACCGGAGGTGCTGGCAAAAATTCATATGAAAGCCGGTAAACGAATTAAGCAATCTTCTATCAAAGCGTTTCGACGCTTTGATAGAAGATTGTATGAGACATAGCCGCGTAGCGGCCGCGGCGCGTTAGCGACGCATATTCAATTGAAAGTCGCTTGTCAACTTTTTAATTGAATATTAGTATTAGCGATTTGACATAACCGCAAAAAGACAACGGGGGGCGGAAAGCCCATGCTTTCATTTTTAGAGAAAACTATTATGGTTACCGGCCATTACGGCAGTGGCAAGACCAATCTGTCGGTGAATCTTGCCTTAGACCTGCGGAAGCAGGGCAGAGAGGTGGCGCTGATAGACCTCGATATTGTAAACCCCTATTTCCGGACAGCGGATTTTAAGGGGCTGGCGGAGGAATGGGGAATAGCCCTCTATGCCTCGCACTACGCAAACTCCAACGCGGAGCTGCCCACCGCGGCGGCGCAGTTGGGGGGAACGCTGGGGGGAGAAGCCACGGTAATTGTGGACGTGGGGGGAGATGACAGCGGGGCCACCGCGCTGGGAGGATATGCCCGGCGCATCAGCGGTATGCCCTACACGATGCTCTATGTTATTAACTGTTACCGCTATATGACCCGCAGCCCGGAGGAGGCTTCCGGGCTGATGCGGGAAATTCAGGGAAGCTCACGACTACAGGTGACGCATTTGGTCAATAATTCTCACATGTCCCACCTGACCACGGAGCTGGAGGTTGAGGAATCCCTGGTATATGCCGGGGAGGTTTCCCGGCAAACAGGAAAGCCCTTGGCTTTCACCGCCGTAAGCAGGGAGCTGACGGAGCAAATGCGCCCGGGACAAGGCCTGTTGTATCCTGTAGACATCTATGTAAATCCCCCCTGGCACAGTCATTTTCAGCCATAATGGGGGCGCGAAAGGGAAAGGGGACAATGGCAGGATGGTGACCATCAGTGAGAATATATGCAAGGGCTGTGGCCTTTGCGGGGCGGTTTGCCCCAAACAGGCCATGGCGATCAATTATGGAAAGCTCACCGAAAAGGGGTATAACCCCGCCATGGTAGCGGATACACAAAGCTGCGTTGCCTGCGGAATGTGCGCCATGATGTGTCCGGACAGCGCAATCAAGGTGGAAAGGGGGTGAGGATATGGCGGAAAGAGCATTGATGAAGGGAAACGAGGCGCTGGCGGAGGCTTCCATTCGGGCGGGATGCCGGCACTTTTTCGGATATCCCATCACCCCGCAGACAGAAGTTTCCGCCTATATGGCCAAGAGAATGCCAAAGGTGGGCGGCGTGTTCCTGCAAGCGGAGTCGGAGGTGGCGGCCATCAGCATGGTGATGGGGGCGGCCGCCGCGGGGGTTCGGGCTATGACCAGCTCCTCCTCCCCAGGAATCTCCCTCAAGGCCGAGGTCATTTCTTATATAGCGGCCTGCGATTTGCCCTGTGTAATCGTTAATATCCAGCGGGGCAGCCCCGGGGTGGGCGGCATCCAACCGGCCCAGTCCGACTACAATCAGGCTACGAAGGCGCCGGGGCACGGCGATTTTCACATGCTGGTCTATGCGCCCTCCACCGTGCAGGAAATGGTGAACACCGTGGTCACGGCCTTTGATACCGCCGATAAATACCGCATGCCCGCCATGATTTTGGGGGATGGGTTGCTGGGCCAGATGATGGAGCCGGTGGAATTCCCGGAAATGAGAACCAATATGCCGGAAAAGCCCTGGGCCATCAACGGCATGCTGGGGAAACGCCCCAAAAACGTGATAAACTCGCTTTACCTGCGCCCGGAGGAACTGGAGCGGACTATTATAGAGCGGTTTGCGCGTTATGATGAAATCATTAAGGAGCATGCCCAGGCGGAGGCTTACCTCACCGGTGACGCGGATATCGTCGTGGTTGCCTACGGCGCCGCCGCCCGTATTGCCAGGAGCGGCGTGGACGCGGCCCGTTCCCAGGGCATTAAGGCGGGGCTGGTGCGCCCGGTTACCCTATGGCCGTTTCCCAATGCCGTCATTAAGGAGTCGGCCCGCCATGCCGGGAATATTTTGGTGGTGGAGATGAGTATGGGGCAGATGGTTCCGGATGTGAAGCTGGCTGTGGAATGTGCGCTGCCGGTGCATTTCTTTGGACATACCGGCGGGGTGGTGCCCACGCCGACGGAGGTGCTGGAACAGATCAAGATCCTTTCGGGAGGAGTGGAATAATGGCAGTGGTATATGAAAAATCCGCCGCGCTCACCGATGTGCCCTTAAGCTATTGCCCCGGTTGTACCCACGGCATCATCCACAAGCTGGTGGCCGAGAGCATTGTGGAGCTGGGAGTACAGGATCGGGCGGTGGGGATTGCCCCGGTGGGTTGTGCGGTAATGGCCTATGACTTCTTCGATTTTGATATGATTCAGGCCCCCCATGGGCGGGCTCCCGCGGTTGCCACCGGTATCAAGCGGGCGGTTCCGGACACCATCGTGTTTACCTATCAGGGGGACGGGGATTTGGCGGCCATTGGTACGGCGGAAACAGTCCACTCCGCCACCCGGGGGGAGAATATCGTCATTATCTTTGTGAACAACGCCATTTATGGCATGACCGGCGGCCAGATGGCTCCCACAACCCTGGTGGGCCAGGTAACCCAGACCACGCCCTATGGACGGGACGCCGGCACACAGGGCTTTCCGGTGCGCGTTTGCGAAATGCTGGCTACCCTGGAGGGCGTCCAGTATGCCGAGCGGGTGACGGTGACGGATATTCCGGCCATCAGAAATGCCAAGCGGGCCATAAAAAAGGCGTTTCAAAATCAAATTGGCGGCAAAGGATTTTCCATTGTGGAGGTGCTGTCAACCTGTCCCACCAACTGGGGACTGTCCCCTGTGGAGGCGCTGGACTGGCTAAAGGCCAATATGATCCCCCAATATCCCCTGGGGGTATTTAAGGATAAGGAGGTGAAGGTGTAGGATGTCCGCGTATAGCATTATTTTTGCCGGCTTCGGCGGGCAGGGCGTACTGTTTTCAGGAAAGATTGTAGCCTATATCGGCTTGCTTTTGGGAAAAGAGGTTTCCTGGCTGCCCTCCTATGGGCCGGAAATGCGGGGCGGCACTGCCAATTGCAGCGTGCGCATTGACGACAATCCCATCGGCTCGCCTTTGGTTACCGAGCCGGATGTACTGGTGGCGATGAATGGCCCCAGCTTCGATAAATTTATAGATTCCGTAAAGCCGGGCGGGCAGGTGGTTATCGACTCCGCCATGGTTCTCCGGGAAAATTCCAGGAACGACGTGGATGTATATGATATACAGGCTACCAAGCTGGCTAAGGAGGAAGGACTGGAGGGCATGGCCAACATAATTATGCTTGGGAAAATGCTCCGGGAGGCGCCTGTCGCCGCGCTGGAGACTGTGGAGAAGGCGCTGCGTAAATGCATCCCGCCTGTCAAGGCCCACCTGCTGGAGCCCAACATGAGGGCGATCCGGCTGGGGATGAGCTTGTGAAACGGGTAGCCTTGTTGCCCGTATACCGGAGCAACAATAGTCGGAGGGGAATGGATACAAGGAGATAGAAGGAGATAGAAGGTAAAAAGCGTCCCCCGGGAAGAAATTTTTCTTCCCGGGGGACGCTTTTTAGTCGGCCAAAGCCGCGCTAGTCCTGTGCAATCTCCATAATCCGGTCAAAATACTTTTTGTCATACATATCGAAGTTTGCCTTATAGTCGGAGGTCTGGGAGCGGTGAATCTCCCGGAGGAACTCGTGCCGATCCTGTACCTCTCCGGTGCCGGAATAGCTGACGATATGAACGCCGATATTGGAGCAGTGGTCGGCAATCCGCTCCAAATTGTAGAGGATTTCCAGGAAGGGAAAGGCGGAGTCAATGGAGCAAAGGCCATTGCGCAGACGCTCATTGTGCCGCGCCTTCAAGGTTTCCACCAGGATGTCGATGACCTCCTCCAGCGGCTCAATGCTGTTGATAACGCCGACATCCCTCTCCTCGTAGCCCTTGACAGCCAGCTGGATAATCTCGCTTACCGCCTCGGTGGTGGCGTCCAGCTCGGCCATGGCGCTATCCGAAAAGGTAACGCCCTTCTGTTCCATGGAGAGGGACAGGTCGCAGATATTGTCCGCGTGGTCGCCGATACGCTCAAACTCGTTGACGACCTGGAGCACCTCCGCCAGGGTAGTGTTTTCCGATTCGGTAAGCTCGTTTTGGGTAAGCCGCAGCAGGTAGGAATCCACCCGGCTTTGCAGCCGGTCAATAACATCCTCCACCTCCCGGGCGCGCTCCAGCGTCTTTTTGTCCTGATGATGGAGGAGCTGGGCGGAGCGCTGGAAGTTATCCAGGGCCAGGTGGGACATCTTAATCACAGCCCCTCGGGCGTGGCTGATTGCGAAGCTGGGGGATCCGAGGAACAGGTCGTCCAGGTCATCCGTATCCGCATCCTGCTCCTTTTCCTGCTCGGTGGGCTTTATGAAGAAAAAGACCAGCTTTTCCAGCACGGTGGTGAAGGGCAGGAACAGCAGCGTCACCACCACGTTAAACAGGGTGTGGAAGTCGGCTATGCCTCCCTTGGTGATGGGGTCGTCCCAAAAAGAAAAGCCCACCAAGGTCTGATAAGCATAGATGCCGGTGAGAAAAATGAGGGTGCCGATGACATTAAAGCTCACATGAACAAATGCGGTGCGCCGCGCGTTCTTGGACGCGCCGATGCTGGACAAAACCGGCGTGATGCAGGTGCCGATATTCTGGCCCATAATAATGGGGAACGCCGAGGAGGCTGTGATAGCACCGGTGACGGTCAAAGCCTGTAGGATACCGATGGAGGCGGAGGAGGACTGGATGATGGCGGTGACGCCCGCACCCACCAAAACGCCCAGAATCGGGTTGGAAAGATTGGCGAACATGGCGGCAAACTGGGGAGCCTCCCGCAAAGGGGAAACCGCCGCCTCCATGGCGAACATTCCGGTGAACAAAATGCTGAACCCCACCAGGATCTGGCCCAGTTCCCGGCGAGCCATGCGCTTGGACATCATATACATCAAAATTCCCACAATGGCGGTGAGAGGGGCCAGTGTGGTGGGCTTGAGAAAATTGAGCAGGTTAAGGCCTGTCCCGCCTTCAATTTCACTGAGGCGAAGGATATGGGCGGTTACGGTGGTGCCGATATTAGCGCCCATGATAATGCCGATGGCTTGGCGGAGCTTGAGGATTTTTGCGTTTACAAGGCCCACCACGATGACGGTGGTGGCGGAGGAGGACTGAATTGCCGCAGTCACGGCCATGCCCAACAGAGTGGCCTTCAAGACGTTGTCGGTCATTTTTTCCAGGGTTTGCTCCAGCCGTCCGCCGGAGACCCTTTCCAGTCCGCTGGACATAATGGTCATGCCGTACAAAAACATCGCCAGGCCGCCCAGCAGGGAGATCACATTGAATATGCTCATTTGATCCTCTCTTCACTTCTTTTTTTAAATTTTCTTCTCTATAATCAAAGTTATTATAGCACTATCACCGGTTCACATACAAGTAAGGATTGATAAATTAAAATTTATTGGTTAAACCATATAAAGCTTATGCGTGCCCCGCGCTATTTTTACTCAAAAGTTATGGGAAAAAATTCTTTCCCCGGATTATGAGTATTTCACCCTTTTCTGTGCAACAATAAGGGGGAGCTAAATACCAGATAACTTATTGGCTCAAAATTGTGGTATACTGTAAATAACATAAGCCACAAACCGACAAAATTTTTTAATGGAGGAATCCCCATGAAGATCCTGAGACTGTCTGTAGCACTAATGCTTGTAATGTTTGTGGTCACCGGATGCGCGTCCCGTAACAACAACAATAACAACGCCGTTTCGTCCGCGCCCAGCGTGTCTGTGCCGGCCGTCAACAGCCTGCCCGACGCCGATGACCTGCGATCAGGCGCCGAAGACCTTATCTCCGATGTGGACGAGGGCGTCAGCCGGATAGGCGATGACCTGGAAAGCGCCCTTGACAGGGATGAGGACGTTTCCGGCATCGACCGCGACCGCGATGAAAGCCTGTCCGATGAATCCGTAGCAGCAGCCATGAGCACCGATTTCTCTGAAATCGGTGCTCTTAGCGCCGAAAAATTCGGATGGGGCTCCGGCGGCCCCACCGATGATGTGGGCCGTCCCAACGGCGCCACCACATATCAGGAGAGATACGGGAAATATAACGCCCTCTTTATTGCCCCTTCCTCCCAAAACGTATACCTAACATTCGACGAAGGCTATGAAAACGGATATACTCCCATGATCCTTGACACCCTCAAGGCCAAAAATGCCTCCGCCGTATTCTTTATCACTCTGGATTTCGCAAAAACACAGCCCGAGCTGGTAAAGCGGATGATTCTGGAGGGCCATGTACTGGGCAACCACAGTGTAAAGCACCGCTCCTTCCCCGAGATGCCCATGGAAGAAGCCGCCAAAGACATTATGGAGCTGCACGATTACGTTAAAAAGATTTTCGGTTACGAAATGACGCTCTTTCGCCCCCCTATGGGCGAATTCAGCGAGCAAAGCCTCGCCGTCGCCCAGTCCCTGGGTTATAAATCCATTTTCTGGAGCTTTGCCTACAAGGATTATGTCCTGGAAGACCAGCCTCTAACCATAGAGGCTTTAGACACCATTACTAAAAAATGCCATCCCGGCGCTATTTACCTCCTCCATGCCGTGTCCCAAACCAACGCCGAAGTGTTGGGTCAAGCTATTGACAATATCCGGGAGCTGGGGTTTAATATCGCTTCATGGAACCTGTAGGCCACCGGCCTCCGAATTGGCTTTACCTCGGCCGGCCCGGGCTTTGCCCGGCCGGCCGAGGCGAAATTCCACCGGAGGCGAAAGCTTGCGGGGAACAACCGCCTCCCGCGGCAAGGTCACCCAGGGAGGCGGTTATGTACTGCCTGAACCATTACAAATCCTCTTTGCGAATCTTAAAAATCAGGCGCAAAATGGGTGTTAGAAATCTTGGGCTTTTGACAACAACGATCTTCATGAATACACCACCTTATAAAGTTAGCAACGGCTTTGTATGCCTATCCAGATGAGCGCGGTTATTGTAATAAACAGCACCAGCCGCAGGGAACCGAACAGTGCCAAAAAAAGCCCCAGTCCGAAAGCAATAATAATTGCGCTAAGAAAATCCCATCCGGCTTTTTTATTGCGTTTTCGTTTCATCGGATTTCACCTGCCTGTTTCAATAACCACCCTTACCTATCCCAGCCTTGTTTTAGTATACGCGCCTATAATCAATTGTGTTACTTGCTGACAGTGGGTGTTTTTGAGGAATTGGCTAAAAAACTGTTTGTCGGGAGCGGTACGGTTCGGTCTTCCGGTTCGGCCTTAATTGTTTTCAGATTGCACTGGTATTTTTATGGGTTTTATGGTAATATTTAACTATCATTCAAAAGTGAGGCGTGCCACGATGAACATTGTATCAAAAAAAACAGAACAGCTTAAAAAAATCAAAAACGGAAAGGGAATCCAGTATATTTTGAACGAGGCGTACAAGGTGTTAGGCAATCCCATATTAACGCATGACATGGACTTCAAGTTAATAGCGTATACTGAAAATACTCCCACTGACGACCCGATCTGGAACGAGTATGAAGCAACAGGTACCGTCAGTTATGACACATTACTGTTTTTTAGGGATGAATGCTTTTTTCAAATGGCGGCGGACGCGAAACATATCACTTTTTTGCTTAGTGATCAATTAAAATATAACAGGATTATGGGAAAGCTATTTGTCAATAATAATATTCAAGTGGGCTGCGCAGTTATGGTGGAATGTTATCAACCATTTGGGGACGGCGACCCGGAGCTTTTTGAGCTCGTTTGTAATATCCTTAACGAAGAGCTTGCTGCAAGTGAATATTACCAGAATCATGGCCAGGCATTTATGGAAAATATGATAAGAAAGTTAATTGAAGACAGGATCGAAGATAAAGGCTTTTACTCCCCCCATATAGAAAGCATTTACAACGGCCTTAAGAGTAACCTCCGTTTAGTTGTCGTGGATATTACCCTGTGTGACCCTTCACACACCAAGCTTGCGTATTTCAGGGATTTGCTCAAGCGGACAAATCCCAACTTTAAATACGCCATATATGCCGACTACATAGTGATTATTATGAGCTCGGACAATAAGACGCTTCATGTTGAAAACTTAAATAAGCTTCATGCGCATGTTGAGGAGAATAATCTATACGCCGGAATGAGCAGCGTCTTTGAAAGAATATATGATTTGCCCCAATACTACAATGAAGCTGTCCACACGTTAAAGCAGGGACTGAATGGATTGACGAAAGATAGTGTACAGAGGCTCTTTATATACGACGATATCGTGGGGTTAAAGTATTAATGATTGAAATTCCGCCGGTATAAATCAGGGGCCGGTCATACAAAGAAGGGACACATCCGCCAGAAAGGCCAGTGGATGTGTCCCCTTTTTTGGCGTTCAGGTCAGGCGGAATGCTGCCCAACTCACCGTGCCTCCTGGAAAGCCATATCCAGGCTCCTGGACAAAAAGCGAAGGATGGCCGACCAATAGGCGTCCGGATCCTTCCGGTTTGCCCTGGCGTGACCGGCGTCGGGAACGACGAGGATTTCTTTGTCGGCGGTGGTGGCGTCATAAAGCTGGTAAACCATTTCGGTGGGGACAAAGGTATCCCGCCCTCCATGGATAAATAGCGTGGGTGTAACCGACTTCTCCAGCTGCCGCAGGGCGGAGGCTTGGGAAAAGCCGTATCCGGCGCGTAGCCGGGAAACCAGGCTTGCGGCGTTCAGGATGGGGAAGGGGGGCAGTCTAAAAAGCTCCTTTATCTGATAGGTAAACGCCGCTGCCGCCGAGGTGTAGCCACAGTCTGCGATGACCGCCCTTACGGCCGGGGGGAGTTCTTCCCCCGAGGCCATCAGAACGGCGGACGCGCCCATGGAAACGCCGTATAAGATAATCCGAGCGCCCTCCTCCCGCGCCAGTATGTACCGGATCCAGGAAAGGATGTCCAGACGGTCGTGCCAGCCCATGCCGATATAGGAGCCTTCACTGTTGCCATGCCCCCGGCAATCCGGCATCAGGACACTGCAGCCCATCTGAAAGAACCGCCGGGCGCGGTTTCCCATATCGGCGGCCCGACCGTCATAGCCGTGCACCAGAATCACCCAGATATCCGTCCGGCGCTCGTTTTCCACAAGGATGGATTGCAGCCGCAGGTTGTCGAAGGATTGTATCGCGGCCGTCTCATAGTCGGTGACGTCCAGCCATTTTTCCCGGTTCAGCGGCGCGTCTCCTTCGCCGGGGTCAGGCTCCGGCTCCGGGTCAAGCCTGTTGTGTGGCGCGTCGGTGATGACCGACCGGTTGGCCCTGGGGTTCAGAGCCAGGTTGTAAAAATAGTTGCCGGACAAAAGCAGAGCGGCGAAAAGAGTCGCCAGGACAGTGCAAATGATAATCGTCATAGTTCAAAGCCCTACTTATAGTATAATTTTATATTTAATATACGGTTAGTGGCAGATTGCTCCTGTCAGGCAGTTTTGCCCCCATTGCCAAAGGGTGCCTTGGGTCAGTCGAAAAGGGGGGTGCTGAAGTAACGCTCCCCCGTGTCGGGCAGGATGGTGACCACGGTTTTCCCCTTTCCCAGCTCCTGGGCCATTTTCAGGGCGGCCGCCACATTGGTGCCGCTGGAGATGCCGCAGAGCAGGCCCTCATATTTTGCCAAATCTCTGGCGGTTTGGATGGCTTCCTCATCGGTGATAACGCAGATGTGATCGTAGATATCCCTGTTGAGGTTCTCGGGAATCAGCCCGTCCCCGATTCCCATTTGCAGGTGGGTGCCGATGGTGCCGCCCGCCAGAATCGCCGCGTTTTCCGGCTCCACGGCCCAGATGCGCAGGCCGGAATTTTGCGCCTTCAGTACCTCCCCGATGCCGGAGATACTGCCTCCGGTGCCGATGCCGGAGCAAAACCCATGAATGGGCTTTCCGCATTGCTCCAGTATTTCAAGGGCCGTGTGGCGTTTATGGGCTAAATTATTATTGGGATTGGAAAACTGCTGGGGTACAAATACCCTGGGATTTTCCTCCGCCATCCGGAGGGCGGTTTTCAGGCAGGCATCAATGCACTCCCCGATGTTGCCGTTATCCTTTACGAGAATAACCTCGGCGCCATACTGCCTCATAAGCTTGCGGCGCTCCTCGCTGACGGAGTCAGGCATGACAATGACAACCTGATAACTGCGCACCGCGCCGACGAGGGCCAGGCCGATTCCCTGATTGCCGCTGGTGGGCTCTACAATAATGGTGTCCGGCTTGATCCGACCCTGTTTTTCCGCCTCTGCGACCATGTTGTAGGCAGTCCGGATTTTAATCGATCCGCCCACATTTACCCCCTCAAATTTTACGAGCACCTCGGCGCCGTCCCCACCGGCCATGCGGTTGAGCCGAACCAGAGGAGTGTTGCCAATCGCTTCTAAAATATTATTTCGAATCACAGAAATGCTCCTTTACCGATAATTCACAGCATACCTATTATTGGTACAAACGACTCGTTTCATAAGCGAAAACTCATAAAAAACGGAATCGGACGAACAATTTAAAAAAAATCAATGGAATCTTTCCCGGGGGACAGGTTTAAAACCAACATAACTTACCCATTGGCATGCATATATATGTGACATATAATTTATGTTTGGGAGGGTTAGGTTTTGAAAGGGTTGCCTGAAGAACGCGCAGTCCAGCTGGCGCACTATATCATAGAAAGCAACGCAACAGTACGGCAGGCGGCAAAAAAGTTCAATATAAGCAAGAGCACCGTACATAAAGATGTCAGCGAAAGGCTAAGGACAATTAACGAAAGCCTGTTCAACGAGGTAAAGCTGATTCTGGAGCAAAACAAATCAGAACGGCATATCCGCGGAGGCATGGCCACAAAATGCAAATACGAGAGACTGCGTAAGAAATAGGAATGCCGGAACCTTCAAAACCAGGATAGGATAGAGTATTGGCATGAACATAAATGAATATAAAAAAAGAAGGCGGATAGGCAGGGCGTGACACGCCGGAGTCTGTCCGCCTGTTATTTTGCTTAAGAATCTGTTTGGTATCTAGTAGTCTACCAAAACTAAAGATTAAGTGATATAATGAACCCCATAAGGGGTGAACGCAATGCAAAAACATCATGTAAACCTGAGCGCAGATGAAAGAAAACGCCTTGAGAAACATTT
>Ga0153947_1000370_pt1 | contig 22071 bp, 23 predicted proteins | sample TSNJ031MetaG_FD_104697 | JGI IMG/M metagenome (GOLD analysis project Ga0153947, IMG submission 104697) | Attine ant fungus gardens microbial communities from New Jersey, USA - TSNJ031 MetaG | ecosystem: Host-associated > Fungi > Mycelium > Unclassified | place: USA: New Jersey, Wharton State... | reverse complement strand
GGCTATAGTTGTTTTTACTTATCATAAATCTTAGAGCTCCAATGGTATCGCGAAAACGTCTTCATCCCTCCAGGGAATTTCAGAAAAGAATGAAGTCAAAATCAGTCTCCGTGACTCGCCAAGGAACCATATTTTTTTCCACGTGGGACTGACGGAGCTGTAGTGGGATATACTCTTTCAGTGAGAGCTAGATATTGTAGCTATGTAGCGGAGCAGTCATTTCAACATAGAGTTGAACGAATTCCAACAATCAAAAGTCCCAAAGAGTTCCCTACGTCATTTCACATCAGGCAAACCAACCGAAGAATACAAATTCGACTGACGAATGCAGGAATGCCCGCTTCCTTGCAACCCTCCATCATTTCCTTATTGCCCGCTCGGTTTGAGGTTATAAAAACGACCTCGGCGTTCCAAGACACGTATGCTTCTTTTATCAATTTCATCACATCTGGGCGGCCGCCTTGTGATACCGATGAGATAAGGACAAAGAATGATCTTCAGGAACATGTACCTTGTTGTTTTGAATCCCAGAGTAAATACTGATTGGGATCCAACCTGTTATGAATAAGGCCAGTGATTGTAGGACCAAAAGTTTTTTCTTGGTCTGAACCAATCCATATAAGGAACCAGTTTGGACTCTGAGAATAGTTAACGAACGGAAATTTTATTGTGATCCATTGAGTCGAAAAAAGACAAGATGCGCACCTGAAGACATGTTGATAATGCAGCACCAAGACCTGTCCCGGTACAAACTCGGATTCCCCGATTGTACAAGTAAGATGTATTTGAAACCCCAGCGAACTAGAACAGAAAACAGATTCTCATCTAGGTTTATATTTCTGCGCAAAAAAATGGTGAGAACTGTTTTTACCTTTAATTGTCGAGTCCAAATATGCTTGGGCGGATTATCAACCAGATTGCGCGTAAAGTCGCCTTGTACACCACAGATCAGAAAGTGTCTGTCTGATTTCTTCCCTTCCCTAAATATCAAAAGGGTTAGAGACAGTCGCAGAGGATATTTGGGGAGAGTGAACATGCGAGATGATTCCAAAAGCGTGATATTCCATGATAGAACTTCGGCTGATTCTCGCCGAAAGACCTTGTTGCATACCCCGTTCGAAATGGAGCACCGCTACCTTGGGTGAGGGCTGGAACAGTTATTAAGTGACAAACAAACGCTCAACAGAAAGAGTAGCCAACAATTTCAACTTCCACTTCGACCTCACGAGTACAAGCCCATGGGATTAGGACGCTATAGAAATAGAGGGACGAGATCATAGGGAAGTAAAAAATCGTGCCGTGAGAGTAGAAAAATGTGATGCTCACAAGATTGTCATGCCCGCTACGAACCAGAAGTCTTGCTGGCGAATGACATGCATTCCATCAAAATTCCATTGATGTAATTCAAGGTCATAGCTATCGCCGAGGACCACAAATACCCAGGCTACGGAAGATATCAGGATAAATCATGAGCTGATGTTGGACTCCGCACTGAATAATACCCCAACCCTGATGCGGATATCTTAAGTTCCGAGGTAAAAGATCATATTCCATTCTGAGACTTACCACCCTGCAAAACGATGATGTCTTTCAAAAATGCTCATTTGCGGTCATATTGGCGTTGGTATTGTAAGATTGATGATAGTGGCTTACTTGTGATGGGAATCGCGGATCCAGGGAAGGGCGGAGGCAACGGACACTGCGACGACGAGATTGGTTAACGTCCCAAACGCCAGTATTACCTCGTGATTTAACCGATGCTGGATAAAGTTGAAAGAGACCTTGAATATAAGCCAGAAGAAGCCAGACAGCGCACAACCGGAGTGAATCCCGCCCAAGTGTTGAAGGACTGAAGTACAGCCAAGTCGAAACCATAGAGGAGGCCACTGAGAATATGTGTCAACATTGAATACACTGGTTCATTGGCCCGTGTAAATCCTACCTTGGCAAATATAGTATTGATAATAAGATAGAGAATCCGTCCAAATAATTCGTTCCGAATTAGAATGGCCGTGAAGAGGTTCCCAAGGACCAGTGCACCAGTATACTTTCGAGCATAGACCCAAACATTGAGCGCTGCCAAGAGAATACCGACGAAATTGAGCATCATTACAAATGTGAAAAACTTCCTAAGATCATATTTCAAGCGAGAGGGCTTGAAAGCATGTTGGAGGATACCAACCTGTAAGTGTTAAACCAAAGTTCAAATTGAATCAACCGGCTAACTCGTCTCTTGGAAACTACTTTCTTGTTTCCCGGGTTAGAAATGTTGACAATAGGTGGAATTCTGGAAAACTCCTCTGCCTTCTTCCGATCATTCATGACTCCTCCCTCAAGGGTGGCCGGATCAGGTGGAAGAGAAATGGCCTGGGGGTCCGAAAGATTGGACATAGATGAAGAAGATGGTGAGTCCAGATGCTGCACAACTACTGCGAAAGATATAGGAGCCGAATCCTGTTTCAGAACACCTCTCTCAACATCGTTTATGTTTGAAGCAGAAGACATGATGTCAGGCACGATGTTCCAAGAGGGACTATTGTAAAAGATGGTCAGAACTGAGGTTCAGATATACCCAAATTGAGCAAGAAGAGCATGAAACTTCACATCATGAGGGGTGAGATAGAGTTAGTGTCGTGATATTACCGAAAAACTCAAGAAGGGTATGTTCATCCGAGGTCATTGCGTGTGTCATACTCTGTGGAAAAGGCTCGGCCGTACAGACAGCGAGTGAAACTATCTACAGAGCCTGAGCGATGATAAATTGTCAAGTCCAAGCATAAACGCTGAATTACCAAATTGAGGATTTTGCAGTATGAGCGGAAGATGTGTCACTCTGATGATAACAAATGTTGCAGTTCCAAGTGAAGTTTTTCTTGTAAAAAAACTCGCAAAAGTGATGCCAAGCCTGAAGATAGCCATGACCTTTCCGGGTAGCTTCGGAATTCTGCGCAGGAAACAAAGATTCCCAGATCGGGGCTCGAGACATGGGTTGTGTACGTATTTCAGCCTCAGCGGTCGAAAAGTTATTCAAGCATAATAACTCAGTAGTAAGCTTCTTAGCAAGCTTCTCCCTTTACAATCATATAAAGCACTGAAACTAGGATACACAAAAGCGTCAGAAATCCAAGTGAGTCCAGTCTTGGGTCGTCGAGCGGACAAGAACAGTCATAAGGCAGATGGAGTTTCTAGCGTCCAAGAACAGTCATAAGGCAGATGGAGTTTCTAGCGTCCAAGAATATTCCTAGTTGAAAATGTCGTCTGCTGCCTGACAAGCTCAGATTTGAAGACATTTGGTACACAGACCAATTCCGTAGACTGTTCGGTACTATGATTGCGTATCGGACGGCACTTCACAGCAAGAAGGCAACTGGTCCAGTGTGAAGAATAATCACAGGCACAGTTGTACAGACCTCGACTTGGTAAGAGGAGTCCCTAGTCATGATGATCAACCACGGAGCCAGTGATACAGAAGTCGGAAGAATATTTCCCCAGAAATACATTACATACAATGGCAAATGCCATGTGACCAAAGATGTCACATCGACAAAGAAGCGCCTGTTCCATTGCGACTAAGGAGCTTGGAGCACGTCAGATGCTCGCTTTCAACTTCTCTCATTCTCGTCTGCTGACCCGAGGGTCAGCATCGAGGCGTTTGGAGGTACTGTTCGAAGCAGCAAGGAATCGTGAGAAAAGATTTCCACTTCATTCACAGGATCAAAAAAAATCGGATAAAGGCCGACTCACTCCTCCCCTAATTCACTATTACCTATGAGCCTCCCAGGACTCAGGACTTCCTGGTTGAGGGGCATTGCGAGGCCATCTGTTCGCTCGTTTCACTCCCATGTTCCCGTTTGCTGCGCCTTCAATCCTTCACACACTCTTCGAGCAGTAGCTGCACCGGCAGTCGGTTCATATGCTCCCAAGGAAGGGGAGCGTGTTCTGAATTCGCCGTCTGAACTTGCACGTAAAATATCTGCCAAAGTCCTCCCAAAACTTCCGCGCCCCAACGTTAAAAAAGTGGTCGTTGTTGGCAGTGGAGGCCTTAGTATCGGACAAGCTGGAGAATTTGACTACTCTGGCTCTCAAGCACTAAAGGCACTCCACGAAGAGGGTGTTGAGGCCGTTCTGATTAATCCCAACATTGCTACATGGCAAACCTCGCACCAGTTGGCTTCAGAGGTGTATTTTTTGCCAGTCACTGTTGACTATGTTGCATATGTGCTTGAGAAGGAGCGACCAGATGGTATCCTTCTTACTTTTGGTGGGCAAAGCGCACTTAACGTCGGCGTTGAACTCGATCGTATGGGTGTCCTTGAGCGATTAGGAGTTGAAGTACTGGGAACACCTATTCGGACCCTCGAAGTATCCGAAGACCGTGACCTGTTTGTACAAGCACTTAAAGGTATACACTTTCCTTGGCTTGATCGTGTGACGTCACTAAAAATAGGTCTATTCAAGAAATTAACATCCCTGTCGCCCAATCAACCGCGGTTTCTTCAGTGAAGGATGCCCTCGCTGCAGCGGAGGAGATTGGTTATCCGGTTATTTTGCGTTCAGCTTTCACACTTGGGGGGCTTGGTTCTGGTTTTGCTAACAATCCCGATGAACTCCGTGACCTTTCAGCGAAGAGCCTCAGTTTAAGTCCTCAAGTCCTGATCGAGCGTAGCATGAAGGGTTGGAAAGAATTGGAATATGAAGTGGTTCGCGATGGTGCAGATGTATGTAACATTGCTTCATGCCTAATCTTCACTGTTTCATATTTTCTTGTCCGTCTAGAATACGATTATCTGCTGCAACATGGAGAACTTCGATCCCCTCGGGACGCATACTGGTGACTCAATCGTCGTGGCTCCCTCTCAAACACTTCCGGATGACGAGTATCATATGTTGCGAAGCGCTGCTCTGAAGGTCATCAGACATCTCGGAGTCGTTGGTGAATGCAACATCCAATATGCCTTGAACCCCACCTCCCGGGAATACTGTGTTATCGAGGTCAATGCGCGGTATGTCCAATATTGCTGACAAGAATCCAGGGTTGACTAGCATGTCAATTAGTTTGAGTCGGTCCTCTGCCTTGGCTTCAAAGGCTACTGGTTATCCTTTGGCCTACACTGCTGCAAAGATTGCCCTGGGTCATACTCTCCCTGAGCTACCAAACGCTGTCACTAAAACGACCACGGCATGCTTCGAGCCCTCGCTGGATTACATCGTGACGAAGATTCCCAAGTGGGATCTCGCAAAGTTCTCTTCGCATGTGAACCGGGAGGTTGGTTCTTCCATGAAATCAGTCGGTGAGGTCATGGCCATCGGCCGTACCTTCGAAGAAAGTTTGCAAAAAGCTATTCGTCAGGTCGATCCTCGTTGGAAGGGCTTTGAAGCGTATGTCGCTCCAGAGGACCTTGACAGGGCTCTCTCCAAACCTACAGACATGCGGTTGTTTGCCATTGCATATGCCATGTACAAGAAGAACTACACCGTTGACCAGATTCATAAACTTACTAAAATTGACAAAGTGCGCCCTTCAGTGATCTATTCCGACGGTTATTGACCTTCGTGGCAGTGGTATTTGTACAAGATTGACAATATCGTCCAGACTCATAGTGCACTGAAGGTCGTGGGTTCTGCTCAAAATATTGATTATGACCTTATGCTCCGCGCCAAGCGTATGGGCTTTGCCGATGCCCAAATTGGTGATCTCATCAATGCCACTGAGGACGCTGTTCGCGCTGCTCGTAAAGCTCTTGGTATCACGCCTTTTGTCAAACGTATCGACACACTTGCTGCTGAATATCCTGCGCACACCAATTATCTTTACACCACATACAATGCCTCGTCACATGATGTGGAATTCAATGATAAAGGTACCATGGTTCTAGGAAGTGGTGTCTACCGTATTGGAAGCAGCGTCGAGTTTGATTGGTGTGCCGTCACTTGTGCAAGGAAGCTCAGGGATATGGGCAAGAAGACGATCATGGTAAATTACAACCCGGAAACTGTCTCAACGGATTTTGATGAGGCCGATCGACTCTACTTCGAGGAGCTCGGTTATGAACGCGTGATGGATATCTACGAACTCGAGGGTGCTCAGGGTACCATCGTGAGCGTTGGTGGTATGTCGCATAGTCGTACTCGACGAGCGATGAGAGTAATGCTTTGTGCCCTCAGGTCAACTGCCGCAAAATATTGCCTTGCGCCTCAAGAATTCTGGCATCAACGTCCTGGGTACTGATCCCAAGCAAATTGACATGGCTGAGGACCGTCACAAGTTCTCGTCAGTACTCGACTCCATTGGTGTTGATCAACCCGAATGGTCCGAAGTCAGCTCTCTCGAAGCTGCTAAGGCGTTTGCCAACAAGGTTTCGTGAGTATCATGTTGTATATTTATTTATATTTTTGGCTCATTGTAATCGTTCAGCTATCCTGTTCTCATTCGTCCTTCTTACGTCTTGTCTGGTGCTGCTATGAACGTCGTCTATGCCGAGGAAGAACTAGAGGAGAAGCTCTCTAAGGCTGCTGATGTCTCACCTCTTCATCCCGTCGTTATCACCAAGTTCATCGACGGCGCACAAGAAATTGATGTTGATGCTGTCGCCCACCAAGGCAAACTTCTCATCCATGCCGTATCTGAGCACGTTGAAAACGCTGGAGTCCATTCTGGTGATGCCACGCTCGTCCTTCCTCCTTTTTCGCTCAATGATAACGACATCTCTCGTCTCAAGACCATCGCTGAGAAAGTTGCAGCCGGTTTCAAGATTTCTGGTCCCTACAATATGCAGATCATCAAGAGACCTGCCGAAGATGGCTCTGAGGCCGAACTTAAGGTGATTGAGTGCAATCTTCGTGCTTCTCGATCATTCCCTTTTGTTTCCAAGGTTCTTGGTCACAATTTCATTGAAACTGCCACAGCTGCTATCACTGGCCACCAGGTCCCTGCGCCTGTTGATCTGATGGCACAAAAACGCGATTACACTTCAATCAAAGTCGCACAGTTTTCCTGGACTCGTCTCGGTGGTGCCGATCCTTTCCTCGGCGTCGGTGAGTCGGGTTGATTTTCCTCGAATGAATTATATTCTTATATCATCACAGAAATGGCTAGTACAGGTGAAGTTGCCTCCTTTGGCAAGGACATCCACGAAGCCTACTGGGCTTCTCTTCTCAGTACTACTGGTTTCAAGGTTCCCAAAGCCAATTCTGGTGTCCTCATCGGTGGTGACGTGACCAAGTCAGAAATGGTTGCTATTGCTAAGCAGCTTCAGAACCTTGGCTTCAAACTTTATTGTTCTTCTCCTGCGGTAGAAGAATACCTAAATGCCATTCCCTATGTGACTGCCAAACGCATCATCTTCCCTACGTCTGACAAGCGCAAACTCCGTGAAGTGTTTGATGAATTTGATATCCAGTGTGTCATCAATATCGCCCGCTCACGTGGTCAATCCTTTACCGATGAGGATTATGTTGCTCGCCGGTGAGTATTGATCACATTTTCCTCGCAGTCACTGAGATGTTGGTGCTGACTGTCGAATCTAGGAATGCTGTTGACTTCGGTCTTCCCCTCTTGAACAATGCCCAGACTGCCAAATTGTTCGCTGAGGCATTAGCAAAGAAGATGCCCCAGGGAGGTCTGAAAGGTTACACGGAGGGCCGTGTCCCCTCTGAAGTTCGCTCTTGGCGCGAGTTTGTTGGCTCGCGCCCATGAAAATTATCTAACTAATATTAGAAATGTGGTGTGGACCTATGTACGTTTTGTTTTCAAGGCAATATCTCCGAGCAGGCAAGATTTTGACAGTGTGATATGTACAAACCTCGATATAGATACACAACTCTCGAAAGAATAATTGAATAATTCTGCATGAAGTCAAAAGTAAATTTACCAGTCGTAATCCAACGTATCCAAATCTTCGAGTGAGCAGAGCTGGTTCAAATCAAGCTCAACGGATGGACCTGAACGAGACTTGTCAGTCTGCTCACGCATCCGTTTCACCGAGAATTTCTCGACGAGACTAGGTTCCATTTTGTCTTCGATAAGATCTGCGACTAAGCAACCGATTACCGGAAGGAACTCCAGACAAACACATCAGCAACGAGTACAAAATTTTGATTTACTCTGCCGTTAGGACTCACCTTGTATGCATGACCACTTCCAGCAGTGGCGAGAATGAGGTTGGAGGCTCTTGGATATTTGCTAATGATCCAATTAGCGTCTGGGGTGTCATTGTACCTGGAGTTATGGTATAAACATCAGTTGTGAACGCAGAAAGTAATTATGGAGAGAAAACTCTCTGGAAATTGGATGTGGGGAACAGGACATTTTTTGGTACGACACTCACCAACAGAGACGAGTGGCGCTGAAAGGTTTCCGAGCAAGATCCGGGTAAATTGCGCCTAAACCTTGACGAAGTTCTTTTAAGGCTTGTTTAGGTATGGCCAAACCAGTATCGGGGTCCGATAATATGGTACGAGGCGTTGATATATCGGAGTCCGTCATAGTATGCGTGAATCCTGGGGTATGTATTGCTACCTTGAGGACGTTCTTAGCGGTGGGCTATAGAAGAAGTTTATCAACTACCCCACGAGGATATAAACAGATAACGCACAGGGAATACATAAAATCCAGAAGCAAAACCTAGAACCACGGGGCAATCTATGTACTGCTCCCCCTCTGACTCTGTAAGCTGGATCATCGCAACGCATTGACTATGTCACCTCGGAAATCAGAATAAAACTATAATTTGAGTCAGCATCAACTTACCCGGTCGCTAGACATGTGTGTTGGAGGCCTAGGTCAGGAAATGCTGAGGGTGACCAAGAACCGGTAGCGATTACCACCAACTCAGCCTCGTAGAAATTACCATCGGTACACGATACGCCCGTCACTGTCTCATCTTTCTGTTGGATGGTGCAGACGGATTTTCCAGCATGAATCACTGCTCCAAGACTTTGAACTTTCGATAACAAAATTCGGACGCCTTGTCCTGCATCTGCCCAACCTCCATCGCGATTGATATAACCCTTGCAGTGCAAGTAAGGCCAACCAGTTTTATCAAATGACCCGACAGGGACGCCAGATGGAAATGCCGAGCGAATGGTGCCTGGGTCAGGAAGGGGTACTAAACTACATCCGAGCTTCAGGTCATTTCTATATGCTTCGTCGGCATACGAGGATGAGCCAGACGAGGGGACGGTGCCATTGTCGCCTCCTGCTTCCAGTGCTTCTGATTTGTCTTCCGCAGAGCTGTTGTGGTCCAAAACAAGCACACCAGATCTTACGTGGGGAAAGTGGAACAAAGGTAGGGAGGATCAAACAGATAAGAATGGAAATCCAATTGCGGATTATACGTTGAGGAGAGGCAAAATCGATATGAGCGTAAGTCGAGAGTGATTCTCGGATCTTGAGAAAAAACGTACTCATGATAAGTATCACCCCAGATTCTTCTATCTTTCCAAGCCTTGATGGCTTCACGGGCCAGTTCAGCATAGAATCTATCGTTATATGAAGATCTAACGACTACGAACAAATAGATCAGTTACACACTTCAATATTGCTGAATGGATGGACGCTCACTGCGATTGATGTCATTACTTGATGCATCGGGAGCAGGTAACACAGTTGAACGGTCGAGTATTGTGACATTTGTGTAACCACGTATCAAGAGATGATAAGCAGTGGACAATCCAAAGCAACCTGCCCCGATAATGACCACTCGTTGGTGCTGTTCTCTGAAGTGTTCCTGCTGTAGATGATCATCCATTGGGAAGGTAGATTAGCAGTATTGGTCTTGTGGCCAATCTCTGTGTCCCATTAAGCCTATGATTTGAAGTTGTACAAGACAAAAACATTTGCATCTACTCACCGCGTGAACTTCTAACTGGACCAACACACAATGAAAGCGTTTGGGCTCTCACTTGGCAATGATGTTTATACCGTCTCCAGAAAGATCATGTAAGCTAACCGTCATGAAACTCATGAGAATAGTGGACTAGTGATCCAGTTAATCCCAGTGTTTTATTCATCTTGATTTCCCACCCACTGAGATTGGCCTGCATCATATCTCTGGTGCTCTCTTATGTCCGACGCTGAATCAGAACTAGATGAATTGTAGGGATGTCTGAAAAAAGAGGTGTTCAGACCACCTGGTACCTCATTCAAAATTTCAACTCGACAGCTCACAGCCCAATTATATCAAAAGTATAATCCCTCCCAAGACATCTGGATGACTGTTTGCTCGGTGTTCACATGGACCGCATGAAACGAATAGTAATAAAGTACATATGACTCGAGTTCTTGCTGCGCTTGATGTGAACCCCGGCCCGTCTATTCCCACAGAGCTATCCGGCCATCGCCATTTCAAAAAAGGTATCCGTAGGCTCGTAGGTCGTGTTTCATATCGGTGCACCTTGATCTGGCAGGCGCTCTATTGCGTATTTTCGGTTGATGACATACATCAACGGAACACCGGGAATTTGTCGTATGCGTCGTCTGAGTTCACGATCACAAGTTGCAACGATATAACATTTATGTGATGTGACTCGTTGGACAAGACAGTCATCGGCATAGGTACCTCTATGGGAACAAGTGAGTCGTTCAAATCTTGGATCGCGCGCTACACTATTGTCGGTAATCAGCTAAATTCATCTCCGTTTATGATCGCAAATTGAAGAACTGACCGGAGTGCAAGGCGGTATTTTGAACCTAGTTTCTCAAGCTCAGCGAGAACACAATCAGTGACACACGGGATACCTGCGATATGAAAGGACTAAGATGAATCGCTTCCAATCCTGAGAATGAATTCTCCTACATTTGGCATAGAGACAGTCCATCATTCCACTGACCAGTTCTAGTTTATTTTGTAGGCTGAAGTTTATGAAATTCGTGTCAATGAGAACACGGTATGGCGGAACAAGCGCAGTATTATGAGCAAGGAAAAGCGAGGAGGCAGTTTGTGGCCTAACAGAGTCAGATGTCAAACCAATGAACAAATGGCCAAGACAGAACACTGACAGTCTACGGACTGCCTTCTCTTTCGTTTCCTTTTCTTTTTTGGCTTGCTTGACCTTATTTTCTCGTCTGTTCTGGAGAATGAGTGACTGGAAGCCGATCAGGAAGGATGAATTCAAATGCGTACAGGCGTATGTCATTTGGGTTCAATAATCGTTTGACTTGAGCAAATTTTCTGGTCTTCTTTGCTTTCCCCTACAATTGGGTTTCGTCAAAAGTCATGACACTGATCATTGATGATAAGATCTACCATGTTGAAGGGATGTGGAGAAAAGTATGGGCATCACGCCCTTGCAAAAATATGGTATTACATAAACTGGTTCTGACTAAGCGCAGTGGTGTTGCACTCTGTTTGGCATCTTCCATAATTACAGAGCCTTCAGTCTAATGAGAGCGAGGTATAAACGCTCTATGACGAAATGAATTGAAACACAAGGCAGTATGACGTTGGCTGTCCCACGCATTTCTACTTGTCAAAAAAACAATTGGCTCAAACATCTCGCCAGAAGTAAAGCAGTGTTGATTTTTTTCATAGATTCTCGTGAGAGCAACTGACGTACCATTATCGAAGCATAGCCCATAGCGCTCAGATGAAACTGATGAAAACAACTTCGATCCTCTGGTTACTGATACTCGTTGTGGAGCACAGCAAAAGGGTGATAAGAAAGAGGTCCTCAAACGCTTAAGTCCTCCGCTCCGAGGGTAGAGATTGGCGGACTTTGTTCGGCAGTTGCCACGACGTCTTCACATCTGTCACAATGATGACTTCTCGTGAAGTAAGATGCGACGTGGCTCTGTCATATCATCGTGCGACACAAGACAAGTAATTTAACCACATTTGTGTGCAGTTGCGATTGATGTAAGCTTACTGTCATCTAACACGAGGGAGTCTGACAGTTTCCCTCCCTAGATCATGTCATCTGTAAATGGTTGAAGTACGCCACTATTTTTGTGAAATGATTGACATTTTTACATTCATTCTATTCCTTCATCTAAAAAGAACTTTCTGGTGGTCACAGTGGAAGGCGCATAGAGAACAAGGCACATCCCATCCTGTCCGTATACTTTGATCAGTTCCGGGCAGGGCAAAAAAGTGACATTCATATGCACAATCCATGTTGGATTGACCTGTAAATACGGACTGGAAATGCCGTGAACACAGCATCGTGACATTGCAAACTAATTCCGACGCTCAGAGCCGATCCTAACTATGTTACGGTACATTAATTAAAATCCTTTTGTCCCGCATATATACATCTTTTGTTGCAGTGGCTCCTTATTCTTCCGTCTACTTAAGCTATGACGATCCAGACTATCGTACACGACCCTTCCACATCTATGTCCTGTTCACCGTTCAGAAAGCCATCCGTTCCTAAAGAGGATCCACGCATGATTTCTCCCCACATGCGGCCGAAGAATGCAGAATTGACTTCTTCTCTCCTCAAATCATTTGTACAGTCCTTTAAGGAGCTTGAGGAATTCAAGTATATCCCCTATTCTACATCTGACACCATTTCATTCTCATCTACACAACCATCTAGGCAGGGCAAATCCGTTGTTGTTGATGGCCAAAGTCTTTCCATTCCCGCAGTCACTGCGGCTGCCCGATATAATGTATCTGTGTCGCTGGATAATTCATCTCTCACTCAAGCTAAAATGGCTTCAAGTCGTCAAGTAATAGCCGATAAGATAGACTCGGGGATGAGTGTATACGGTGTCTCCACGGGTTTTGGTGGAAGCGCCAATACTCGCACGAATCGGCCTGTACTGCTTGGGCAGGCTCTTCTACAACACCAACATTCCGGTGTTCTGCCCTCATCGCAACATCCCCTCGGTGTCCTCCCACTCAGTGACCCCCTTAGCTCTGCGATGCCAGAGTCTTGGGTACGCGGTGCAATCCTCATCAGGATGAATTCCCTTATCCGAAGCCATTCTGGCGTTCGATATGAATTGATCTCAAAGATGAATGAGCTGCTCCGTGCCAACATCACGCCTTTCGTCCCCTTGCGTGGCACTATCTCAGCGTCTGGAGGTGAGTAGCGTCGGTCAATCGATTGTTGTGCTCAATCTCACCAATCTTATGTAAGATCTGTCACCTTTATCTTACATCGCTGGTACAATAGTTGGTAACCCTTCCATCCGTTGTTTTCATGGTCCCCCTGCTTTTGGGTGTCGCAACATCATCTCTTCTTGTGAGGCGTTGGCTTTACATGGTATTGAACCCATTCCATTAGCCTCCAAAGAGCACCTTGGTATCCTCAATGGGACCGCCTTCTCTACTTCTGTCGCTGCCCTTGCTCTTAATGATGCCGTCCACATGGCTCTTCTCACTCAAGTGTGTACGGCAATGGGCACTGAGGCTCTCGCTGGTACTCGAGGATCTTTTGACCCATTCATCCATAATGTTTGTCGTCCCCATCCTGGACAGGTGAGCGCTACATTTCTCTGTTCTATTTTTCGATCGTCTAACTATTGCTTAGATCGAAGTTGCGAAGAACATATGGGACCTCCTTGAAGGTAGTACATTTGCCCAGACACACGAAACAGAGCATACTATATCTGAAGATGAGGGCACTCTTCGGCAAGATCGTTATCCTTTACGCACCGCCCCTCAGTTTATTGGTCCTCAGATTGAGGATCTGCTTGAGTCCCTAAGAATTATCACTATCGAATGTAATTCGAGTAAGCCCAATCTCAATATTGTCGCGTGTCTCTCCTGATTGTATCTCTAGCGACTGATAATCCCCTTGTTGATGGCGAGACCGGCAAGATCCATCATGGTGGAAATTTCCAAGCAATGGCTGTTACCAATGTTATGGAAAAGACTAGGTTGAATTTGCACCACATGGGGAAACTTCTTTTCGCTCAGTGTGCTGAGCTGATCGATCCCTCCATGAACCGTGGCCTGCCGCCTTCTCTCGCAGCTACGGACCCTTCCCTCAACTATCACTGCAAAGGCATCGATATTGGCACTGCTGCACATGTTGCCGAGCTCGGCTATCTGGCAAATCCCGTCTCCACCCACATTCAGTCAGCGGAGATGCATAATCAAGCAGTCAAGTGAATTCTCTTCCAGTAATCTCATTTTACCTCTGCTGACCTCCGTGTCAGTTCTTTGGCATTGATATCTGGTCGTCAAACTATCAGCGCTTTGGAGACACTCTCAATTCTCATCTCATCTTACCTTTATACTCTCTGCCAGGCTTTGGACTTGCGTGCAATGCAGTCGGAGTTCCTTTCAGGCCTACATAAAATTGTGTCCGAAGAACTGGATAGTTCCTTTGCAACTTTCCTCAAAGCCTGCGAGAAAGTGGCCATCGCATCCGAAGTTTTCAAAATTATGCACGACATCCACGATTCGACTAGCACTATGGATGCTCAAGAGCGCATGCACAAAATAGCTGCCTCTAGCACCACTGTCCTTTTGGACTACATTACAGGACCTACCTTCAAGCATTTGAAGCATATTGGATCTGTAATGAGTGCTATCCCTACTTTCCGTTCTCGGGTTGCTACCAGGGGCTACGTTCTTCTGGACAGTCTTCGACATGATTACCTTTCCGGAAAACGCGGTCCTGCACCTGCCAGCAAGTACCTGAGTCGTACTCGGCCGGTCTACGAGTTTGTGCGAAAGGAACTCGGCATTAGGATGCACGGTTCTGAGAATTATACTTCATTCAAGAACGGTTTGGGTGTTGATGATGTCACGATCGGCCAGAATGTTTCTTTCATCCACGAAGCCATCCGTGACGGGAAATTACAATCCATCATTGTAAACCTCTTTTCGTGATACTATTTTTGTACAAGCATAATTTAATTTATATATATACTATTAAATCCATTCCTAATTGGACGTTAGTTCGGTAGTTTGTGACTTGTGACTTAATCGGCGGGTCAACAGTGGGTCATTGGGGGGCGTTGATGAGCCCCGAGCAAAGATTGGTCACAGGAGATTGTCAGGAGGTTGCCGATCGCAATATTTGAGATGAAATAGGTGTTTTTGTGCGATGGCGTCATTAACGATCATTTCATCTGTCTGAAGCCATGGTGTTGTTTAGACAAACGTACGAAAGCCTCAGGCAATTGCGATCACAGGTGGTCATAATCACACATGTTGTTGTCTGTCTTCATTTATTGTTTTTTACTGTATCGGAAAAATAGTGCAGACATGTAGTAACACCTCAGTCCTACATGTGATAAGAATGGATGGTTAATTTAATTTGTAAAGAAGCAAAAAAATTCTGCTGGTATGTATTCAGTGAAGTGAATCACCGTGATTTGTTGATGCCAGTGCAATAGTCCCATTCAATAAAGACAAACTCCAAACATAAGAGGTTGTATATCCACAGTCATCCATTAACTATGATGACTTGGGAGTCCAAAACAGGACACAACACGGCGCATGAGCTGATGGCGGTGATGTGGCCACCTCTAGCACTTACCTTGGCCAGCATTCCACAAAACCATTCCAATAAAGATTGGAATAGCTAAAAGTGTCTTTCAATGCTCAGAAACAGATTGCATTTCACAGTCATACCGAAGGCACAGCTTGCGCTAGGCTCCGATCCCGCTAGATGTGGGATCATTCCCACGAACCTCAGTCGCGTTCTGCCAACTTGCGAGTCTCCGAGATATTCAACGCTCTTCACTATGACAAACACCGATGACGTTTGGACTGTAGGCGACAAATACTCATGGACGAGCGCGTCTCGACAGTCGCTCCCGTCTTTCTTGTTCAAGGCATGACATTGGGGCTACTGTTCTGCTGTCTCTGATGTTGTATCATTCCTCAGTATAGGCCATCCATGGTACAGGATGACGGTACAAAACCAGTGGGTGCTTTTGTGACTCGTCCAGCGAGATGTCACTAATACAGTGCAATGGTCTGCTTGATCAGTGGATATGGGTCCGGGGCTCTGAACCCTCAGAAAGACAAGAAGCCAATGAAGATGAGGCCCGGAAAGAAGCGGAGATGTTACGTATGTTAGAACCACAATTTCTGACAGCGATCTCATGACGTCGCTCATACAGTAGAGGAACTTACGGCAAGGGTCAAAGCGATACAAGTTTAGTGAATTCCTCCATCTGGTACCCCAAACTCATTCTTCATAGTACGATCCATTGATTCCAACTCGACAAAACAAGAAGACAGGCACTCGCAGCAAGAAGGAACTTCGTGAGGAGGTTAGCTCGTGAACTCATCGTCTTGGACTTTCGTACTGATTTGTCACGGACTGAAGGCCCAAGCTGAAGCCACTGAGAAGTTGAAAAAAATAGCCATCAAGCATAATTATACAGTGGGAAAATGGTGCGATCCATTTCTTTGATTGCCGTTCTGTATTGTGAACAGTGCGCGCTGACAGGTTAATTTTTGCGCCACATGATAAAGTCGATATCATCTGGTCTCATATCGCCAGTACGTCAATGTGAATTTTCAGTCCTATAACCGTCAGTATATTTGTTCGTAAGGTTCCCTAGTGTCTGGCCCCTTGTCTACAACGGCAGCCTTCCTCGCCAAAGTCGCTACTTCTCCTGTATCTAAGACGCCCAATTATCGGCATGTTATTTGCATCTATGTTCCTAATGTATACGACAGAGATGCTGTTATTGAGGTAAGTGGCATGTTCCTGTTTGATTTTACCTAATTGCGTGGTAGGTCATGAAAATACTCCTTCGCAATCACGGGGTCAATCTCGTGGGCGTAAAAGCAGATCTTTATACAGTTATTGGTGAGTGATGTTTGGTTGCAACCAAAATGTATAAACATTTCCTTGTAGGTATTGATCGTAACCATCCTAGTGGAATATTATCGACAGTGGGTTGTCTGGTTCCCCTCTTCACTGTGACCTAATGTACCACAGATTTGGAAGAATACTGCACTTCTTGAAGAAACCGAGATCAAGGTATGTGGATCGATTCAGATATACGGATTTTTTGTTGATGCGATGCAGGCCTTGAGGGACCAGTTTTACGCCGATCTCAACCAAGAGCAAATGAATACCGGTGTTCTTGCCAGAGACAAGGATGAAGGGATGATACAAGGCGAGGTGCCACCAACAGTCAGACGAGAGCATAAGTTCAAACTGAGGAAGAAAGCAAAAGACGATTTCTTTGCTTCTGATGAAGACCTGGAGAAGTGAAGTACGAGCCCAAGAATGCTGCAACAAACGTGCAGAGGGCCAAACCGAGCTGACGGGGGAAATGATTTGAATCCAAGAGATTGATCGAATCAACTAATCCCGGCTGATAGGTGTCTTGTCTTATTTTAATTGCCTCTGGTAGTGAAGCATCGATTGAATGATGCCTTTAATCATATAGCTGCCTATGTACAGTCTATTCGAAAACTACTGATAATAATGTTGGTCAACAAGGCTGGAAAAGACTAGAGTCTAAGTATATGATTAAGCCACATTCTCGGGTCCTTCGTTGTCCTTCTGTCTACTTCATCCACGACGTCAGCTCCAGAGCGAAGGCGCTTTTGTCCAAGATTGTGATGGTGACCTCTTGGCGTGGATTCAGAATCGGATAAGGATAAGCTCTGGTCGTCTGAATCTATTATTGTCTGATATGTCGCTGTATCTCGTTGGTTCTGCTCACAAGCGAGCCGAGTTTCACCCTGTGTCAACAAGCCATCCATATTTTCAGCTCCTAATTCTGTGGAGGTCTTCTTCGCCTCTGTGATATTCATAGAACCATCACGCTCTGGGGTTTGTTGCGAAACCAAAGCAGAACGACTAGTAGACCTGCCCTTCAATGGTGATTTCCTAGGGCTTATGTCTCCAGTCAGATCTGCTGTAGCTTCTACTACTTTCGAATCTTTCCTCTCCGGTTTCTCAGGCTTTTCGGGCCTGCGGGTATTGCGGATAATCTCTTCGCCTGGTTCAGGTAGGTAGAAAACCTCATTTTCTCGCAAAATCTCCGATCCTACAAGTTGTCTCAACACCCAATGTAGATAAGCCTCAAAATCAAGAGTTTCAATGTCGTCAACAACGGGGGTGTCGCCTCGAATGATAGCTTCTCCATCGTCCACAATCTCCTCTTCTTCAATGAGATCCTCGTCGTTCAGGCAACAACCCGGAACAAGAAAATAGATGCGTGGCCCATTCTCCGTCTTAGAGATGCTGATCTTGTGATAGCGGCAGTGAGAGCGAGTGACCGGAGAGGTAGCATTTGTCAGAGAAACAGAAGGAGCTTTGGTTAAGACGTCTTCAGCTTTAAGAAGTTCCGATCGAGAGCCAATAACGGAAGCCAAACGCTGGTTTTGTGATTTCTCTTTCATTGTCGTAGGTACCTTGGGACGTTTTTTACGGGAGTGAGCATGAATGAACGGCCGTGGTTCAGAACTTGCCAAAAGGGCATGGGAAGGTGAGGATTGTGTAGCGATCGAGCTTTCACTAGCGACAGTGGGGGTGACAGACGGTGATCTCAGAAACGATGTGTAATCTTGACGACGATTTCCTCGTCGAGCACGTACTACTGTCTTGGCCGACGATACAGACTTTCCCTTCCCCTTTGTGTCATCAGAAGAAACCACAATTATCTTCGCAGGTGTAGTAGGAAGTTCACGATCGAAAACATCCGACCGACTGCGTTTCCGTTTCTTGGTTCCTAGAGCACTAGTGCCTTGGTCATGGTCCGAGTCATTGTCCGCTTGATATGGATCTTCCACTGATATCCGGACCTTGCGAGGTATATCGACTCGGGGCTCCGATGAAGTTGAGATAGTTTGGGGCGATTGATTTCCAGAAGTTGATGTACCCATTATCGTTGACATAATGGTACTTGCTTGCCCAGTAGCTGATAAAGTAGCCAAATCACTCGCATGGTTTGGGCGAGCGGCAACGAGTGTGGGTTCGATGGCAAGAGAAGAGCGATTTGTGGCTGACGACCTATCAACCTGCTGGTGATAGACTTGGGGGCTCAAATTGGTTGAGACAGCCTCTGGCAACTTATTATCAGAAGTTGATGTACCCACTGTCGTTGACATAGTGGTGCCTGCTCGCCTGACAGTGGCCAGTTCAGTCGCATATCTTGGAAGAGAGTTGACGAATGTAGGCTTGATGAATCGAGCAAAACGATTTGTGGCCGGTACATCAGCCCACTGGTACGAAAGAAGTGAGCTCATATCTTGTACAGACATACCAGCTGCCAGATTATAAGGAATGATACCAACATAGCCAAGGTCCGCTCCATGACTAGGAGGAAGTAACTGAGGAATTCCGGGTGTAGGAGAACATTCTACTGGATAGAATTCGACGTCGGGTGGGAGTTGAAACTCTTCTGGACTATTATTCATATTTTAGATCAGCCCCATTAATTGAGTGAGTTAAGCTTACGTCAAGGTGATGAGTTTCATTTCGTCTTCATCCTCGAATTTTAAACTCTTTGTATCCGACTCTTCGACTTCCTTAGGTGCCACTAAGCTACCGTTACCCATGAGCTTGAAGGGATCTTTCTCTTCCTCAGGAGCAAGTCGATTGAACACTTTCCCCATCTTTCCGGCTACCCCCTCATTGTCCCATACTCTAAATTTGACCTGCTTGGATTCTTGGTTCGTCGGTCGTTCATCTAAGTCTTCGTCCATAATGATATGGGCGCCAACGGTATCGCCAGCGCCCTTATGAGATGTGGACAAAACTCCCTCATCTCCTTTCTCTTCCACATTCTCTTCCTGCGCATCCACGAACTCTTGATCAGTTTCCCCATCCAAATCCAAATCCACATCTATATCAAGTTCATCCGCCAAAACCTGATCAATCTCATTAATCTCTGCCTCAACGCCTGTCAATCCCTTCTCATCATCCCTCTCAGCCTGACTGGCCCCCCCACTCGATGGAGATGCCACTATTGACCTAATAGACATTACATTTTCCAAAGGCGGAGGGTAATCTTTTACATTGCCCACGTCATAGTGAACATCTTCCTGCTTGTTTCCTCGTGCTGCAGAAGACGACGGTGATCTCTCTGCTACCGATGAGGATGTGGTAGAGGTCGATTTTTCATGTTCTATCGATTCTTCATCAGATTCTTCATCTTCATTCGGCGGACCAGGAGTAGAAAGACTGTATGGATATGGATCATCGTATAGAGTAGGTAGCGTTGGTTTTCCCTGGGTAGTGTCAACCGAGAAAAGGGTCTGCAAGCTTGCCAGACTCGGAATCATATTTGTGATGGGCTCTCCAACTGGCTTGTCAACTGGTGCTTCAACGGGCGATGAAGGAAGATCAAGCGAAGATTCTTGAGCAACAGTGCTCATAGACTCCTCTTCCACTACCGCAGTATTGACAGTCAGTTTAGATGTTGGCGATACATTCCCATTCGCGTCTTCTGCCACAGATGTAGACAAATGTAGTTGCTCCTGTTCCCGGAAAGTAGGGACAGTAGCCGGTGAAGAAAATAACCCTGGATTCGCTTTCAAAGCCTTCAGGATCACAGGATCTACTGTTATAGAAACAGGCGTAGGTCCAAGTCGAGGTGTCCCCCCAGGACTGAGCACCTTCTGTGGTGTCCCGGGAAGTTGGATGATTGTGGGTAAAGCACCGCTGCGATCAGGGCTATGTGGAAAATTCTCTTGAGCGGGAGTAACATTGAAATCCACCGAACCACAACGGTCCATCATCAGGCTACCAGGTTGCACAAAATATCCATCAGCGCCAGCTATGAAGGTAGCAGGTAACATTTGTAGATGGGAAGCATTGTGAGTGTTGTCAACGTCATGAGTGATAAAAGATCGACCAGTAGTAACATAGGGAACGTCCCGGGCGGAATCATGGATTTGTATCTCATCATCCAATCCTCCTGGTGATGTTGATTGCATATCTCTGACATCAGTTACCATCGTTTCCACTTCAAACACTTCGACCTGATTTTCCACCAAGATGGACTGGATCTCGATATCATCGTCGTCGTCATTGTCATATGAGAACGACATGAGATGCCCTTCTTCTGAGGTCTCTTCTCTTTGTTTGGGAAAAGATTCGACATCAATGTCGGATACAGTTTCTTCAATATCACCGATTGCAACCTCCATATCAGGTACAACTTGATCAGAACGCATGCTCATAAGATCTAGGTCCAAACTAATGGCCCGTGAAGATGGATCCTGGAGAAGAATAAGCAATTCTCCTGTCATCTGTAGAGAGGAGAACATACCACTGAGACATTTAACTCAGATACCATGGTGGGCTCTTCAACATTATATGAAGTGTCCATGTGTATGGCAGTAATTGTAACGTCCGCGGTTTCATCCTCAGGAGCCGACTGGTGTCCCAATTCCTTTGGTGAAGCGGGCTCTGTAACCGGTTCTTCAATCAAGACCGGAGAAAAATCATCCGTAAATTGTTTTTTCAGAGAAATTGCGGGTAGTTCTTCTATTCCTGGCTCTTCAGCCAAAATTGAGGGTAATTCTCCCATGACTGGCTCCTCAACAGTTACCATCAGAGGTCCTTCGGCATCATCATCAGAAATAGTCTCCTCAGTCATCACACCTTCTCGCAAAATAGACGATGCAGCAGGAACAGTAGAAACTGTAATCCCTCTATCAGTCCTAACCCTTTGGTCGACATTTTGTATCTTCGATTGGGAAAATACAGAGAATTCTTTGAACTTGCTCTCCATAGGTTCATTTGTACCATGCACAGCAGCATGATAATGGATCGAACTTTCTGCAGAAGATACACCATCCCAGTGATCTAATGAAACATCAGTTTAGATTCAAAGATAGAAATTTAGAGTTGACCTTCTAGATGCTTGGCGAAGATATGGACTTCTTTGTCACTTCCATCTTGGGAGGCTTCCAACGCTATTTCTGCAACGCTCGTATGTCGTGCTTGTGTTTCAGCCCTTACTACCTGTGATGGAGTAGACGCTCGCGATGCATCTGAAAATACGTAAGCTAGAAAAAAGATGAACACATCAACACAGACCATCCTCATACTCAGATTCATCCAACTCTATTGGCACGTCAAAGCCCGAAGAAGTGCCCAGAAAATGTGAAAGCTTACCATCGTCTTGACTTTCAAGTTCATCGTCTTCTGGATACCCCAAATCACCGAGTACGAATGTCGCCACTCCAG
>Ga0153947_1000369_pt1 | contig 22075 bp, 25 predicted proteins | sample TSNJ031MetaG_FD_104697 | JGI IMG/M metagenome (GOLD analysis project Ga0153947, IMG submission 104697) | Attine ant fungus gardens microbial communities from New Jersey, USA - TSNJ031 MetaG | ecosystem: Host-associated > Fungi > Mycelium > Unclassified | place: USA: New Jersey, Wharton State... | reverse complement strand
GACTGACTGACTGACCGACTCATTAAACTCTCCCCCCTCCCTGCCCTCGTTTTTTGACTCCTTTCTCGCACCCCCTCCCTCCCCCCCTCTCTTTCTCCCTTCTTACTCCTTCATAAACCATAAACCATAAATTTGACTTACAAATTTTGATGGTGTGGATCTTTTTTTAAATTTTTTTCATTTCTAGATTGCGATTGAGTCAAGCTCAAACTAAAGTATGATGATGATGATGATGATTATTCATTTTCTTTCTTTCACGCAGAAGTATGTATTTTCGTACATCCATACATGTATGCTTGGCCCATAAACATAAACATCCTCCCCTCCCTCCTCCTCTCCTCCCTCGACCAACGTCTTTCCATCCAAGACCGAAGCGAAAGCAAAATAAAAGTCAAGTCACAGAATCACAACCTGACAGGGAATGAATGAATGTGAATCAAATACAGAAGCCTGTCTATATCTGGGTTCCCTCCCCCCGAGATAAAGATCAATCTCATCGTCAGAGAAGAGCAGGAAGACGAAGGATTCCCAAGACGTCATGACTAGGCGCTTCTTTAATTCGATTCGTTTATTTTTTTTCAAAGGACGTGTGTGTGTGTGTGTTTTGGAGGTGGTTGGAACCAAAAACCTTGGATTCCCTCTACCGAAATACCAACTTAGGCTCTAGAGCCTGAACCTCACATGGAGTCGACTACCAGGGCCATGTGTGCCTACATCAGTTATCTTATTCTTGTCCTCTCCAGTAGCGGAATTGACAGTAGGCTCCTGCTTGAGACAACTTTCCGTAGGTAAGAGAGTTTCGGCTTGGCGAAACGATAGTTTTTCTTCGCGATCCCATGGCAACACGACGCGAAGTTGCTTCTGAATAGTCAGAACAGCTGAGCCCTCTTTCGTGTATTTCCACGCACTCTAACAGTAGAGTATGAACAAAAATCAAGAATCGGAGACAAGTAGACCGACCTCCCATGTTCGGCCGTTGATGGACAACGTCCTCAACTTGACTGGGCCCTGCTTTATGATAGCTCTGACGAATTCCAGATCAATGACATGCCACCGGCTCAGTCTAATGTTCTTAATGTTGAAAGATGCGGTGTGGAGCTGCGTTAGCAATACACCGTACTTCTTGAAAATTGTCTACAACAAGGCCGACATTGTGAATCAATCCCTCGTTGACAAATGACACAAACGCAAGCGTGTCGACAAACCAGAGCATGACGACCAGCGCATAGATACACCTCTTCCACCGCCTGACAACTCACAAATAACTTCTTCAACGATCGAACATCGACATACGCGTTCTTCATATCTAAAATTCTCAACGAGATAGCGTGTTGGGAACATACATGATCAATGATGCTCCGAAAACTGACGTTGGCCCCATATCGACTCGCCACAAGATCATCCTCGTTTTCGTTTTCATTCTGAAGGATACGAAGCACTTGTATCGAAGACGCTGAAATGACGCGACGAATCCATTTACACAGACTTGAAGCTTCTTTGCGCGTTTGTAAATTGGCGTAACGTGCGGTAAAGCATTTGAGTTGAATGAGGTCAGGGAACACTTTTGGAGACCTGAGTTGCTGGGAGCGATGAAGAGAGAGAAGAAGGTTTAAGCTATGAAATGGAGAACCCAAGTTACACGTACCCAGTAGTAATACAACTCAGCGCTCTCTAATCCATGCAAACTTCTTAGAAATGAAAACACGTCTTCATCCATCAGTGAATACGATAGCCCTAATGATACAGCTCGAATGCTCCGCTCAATTAAAGGTACGATAAACCTTAACACTCCCGGTGTCACGGAGCCGCAATTGTCCTTCAATTACCATCATGAGCGCTGAGTGGCAATGGAGCGGATAAAGTGCGTTAAAAAGGTAAAGAAAAAACCACGACACGCGATAATCGGGCGAGGGAAGGATGTCGAACAGGCCAAGGTAATTGATAAGACCGGAAATCAAAAATTGCAGGAGAAGCATAATCACAGCATGTAATCATGAAGGCAAAAGGGAAACGGAGCCAAGGCGGAAGCGTCAATGAAGCAGTAAGGAGGAGGGGGTAAGAGGAAGCAAGACAGATCGGAGAGTGAAAAACATCAGCCAACGGGAAAGCCAAGTAAACATACCTTTAAATGTAACTCTGTGAGTGAATCAGACAACCTGCGGAGCCAGCCCGGGAGAAGGTCAAGAATTGCTCTTGTAGGACTGTATATCGACAACTTTGACAGGCCAGAGATTTGGACGAGGATGGGTGCATTATTTTCATTTGTGCAGGACGCATTGACAGCGAGTTCCTGTAGATATGGAGGACCATGACGTGCAATTCGACAGAGTGATGCCTCGGATGAGGGGTTGAAAGAAATTTGGGTATTCAGAGTTACAAGATGCTGAAGGATACGGGTAAATGTATTTGGATGGAAGGTTATGGCCATGAAAATCGCCACACGGAGATTCCGGAATGCCTTGATTGCATTCAGAATGGTAGTGGAGAGTATATCATCGGGTGAAGGTTGACATGGTAAATAGCCTATCCCAGCGCCGCGGCAGAAGTTGAGGCAAAAGGAAGTATGACACTTGCCAGCACAGCAGATACACAACATGCTTACCATTGATTTGAATTATTTCGACAAACTGAGCATATTGTGGGAGGCATGCTGAGATTAAATTTGATGTTGACTGTTGAGATGAGACACGAAAAGCAGATGGAAATGCAAGATGTACCGGGATGGCAGGCGTTTCTCGTAGAGAAAGAATGACCGAAAATTGGGGTGCGAACACCACTCGACGATAGAGGAATTTCGAGGCCGCTCGCCAGAATGCACGGTTGACCAAAGCACATTGAAGCAGACTATCATAATCAACTTGGAAATCCTGGAATATCAACAATAAGATGTCATTAGGAACATTGACCCCTGCGTTGGTCATCACAGTTTTGGTTTTGTAGTAAGCACAACAGTCCACGACATAATATCGGAGTGCTGACGTAAGTTAAGGCTCAAATGAAACTCGAATCTGGAGCACTCAGGAGTTCAAATATTGGGTATCGATTGCTCCTCCTTGACCGCAGACACTCGGCAAAAGATTGATCAATTGAAATGTAATTGGGAAGACATGCACATGAATGTTAGAAATTCTCTTCGCCTTAGACACGATGACTCAAGCGGGAGCAGACTATTGGCCAGATGATATAAAGTTAGGAGCCATGCACAAGACTGAAATAACGACCTACTATTGTTTCTAATTCTTGTCTTGCTTGGCAAGTTGATCACGCTCCTTCTCCAGCGTGTCCTAAGAATTCAAAAGGGCTTGTATCCGAGTTAGGATTTAAGTCTGGACACACGCACGAGTTCAGCCTTCTTTTTGTCGATCTGGGTAAATAAGAGGTAAGAATGACATTAGAGAAAGAAGGGATCAAGTCAAATACATCGGCCTTGAGTTTTCGGAGTTGCTCTTTCTCGTGTTGACGGATAAATTGATCTGCAAAATACCATGAGCATTTAAAAGTAAGAACAAGGAGCAGACTCACCTTCATGGGCCTTTTCCTTCTTACTATGATATCTCAGACCCGAAAGGTCGTAGATTGATTTGACCGTCATACCTGAATTCCTTAGATTGGGCGACACTGCCTTCAGGGCGAATGCTGCTATAGAGGCGAGTGCCGAATGTTTGAGGAAGACGACGAACAACGGTGAGACGAGTAAGCATGTTGTGGTCTAAGTTGGGGATTATTCGCGACATTTACTCTGGAGTCTTAGTCACGTTCAGTCACGTTCTGCTTTTCACCATGTCTACCATCCTCAGGCAAGCTACGGCGGCTGCTGTACGTTGTCGGTCTCCCTACAATTTTTGTAATTGACAGAATTATCTCAGGCTCGTCAAGCGTCACGCACCCGTACATTCTACTCGTCCAATGTCACACGAAAAGGTAAGTGTTATCAATTCATGGCAAAGATCCAATCCCGAATATACCCGCAGACCCTGTCCAGGATCTTTACATCCGTGCGCTTCAGGGCTACCAGCCTCCACCCATAGTATGTGCAAGATACAATCAGATTCTACTATACTGAATGAACAATCAGGCTAAGGATGCACATGTCGGTGTGGTGAAGCAGTTCTCGCTTCCTCCTTCGCCCCAGATACCCAATGTCACTGCCGACCTCTCCACGCAGCTCGACGCCTACGATGCTGCAGAACCTACTTCTGCTCCTGTTTCCATGTCTTCTACGACTGCTCAAGAGGATGCTGGCGGTGCCGACGAGTTCCTGACATTCCTCGAGGCTGATGCTCCGAAGCCAGATCATGGCCACCACTAGATTACCCCATGATATTAAAATTAATGGATGTGTTTTGCCAGCATTGTAGCTGGCTGTGATTTTTTTGTTGGGGTGGAAGCATCCGTTGATGTGTCAAGTTGGGTCATCTTCTCGAATGGAAGATTTCTCAAGGTCATTCATTGTTCAATAAAGTCACGGTCTGCACGTTCCTTCTGAACTTCGGCCTTGTCTAGGCGGGCAGAGGCAGAATATCGCACGAAGAATCTGATTTATGTCCGTATAAAGATAGATCCATTCTTCAGAATGCTACGTTGTGCGAATATATCGCCAGCTGAAATTTCAGTGGGAAGCCTTCCCATGAATAAGGACGAACGTTGCTGAAATGTCCCCAAAAGTTTGTCAAGAACCAGAAACACGCCTTTTTTCATGTCTATAAAAGAGGTCCCTACTAACTATCAATTGTATCGAACATATGAAATTCACATTCGCTAGAAGCCTTGCTTTAACTACCCTTGTCGTGGGCGTCACCGCTCAAAAAATCGTACTCACTAACGATGATGGCTGGGCAGTTGCTCAACTCCGTGATGAGTACAACATGTTGACGGCTGCTGGTTATCAGGTACGAGTTCCCTGAACAATTTCGTACACACACTTTGACGATAGATATTTGTAGGTCATTCTTTCCGCTCCGGCTGTGGACAAATCCGGCACTGGTTCTAGTACCACCACTCCTACTACCCTTACTAGCCCTTGCCAGTTCGATACCTGTCCCTCTGGTTCTCCTCCTACTGGTACAGATCCCAACGATCGTATGTATCTTTTTTATGCCTTGGTGGTGATTGAAATGACTGTGTATACCCAGCTAATATCCACTATGTGAATGGTTTCCCGTGCGTTTCTCTAAATTTATGCTCGACATCTACATGAAAAGCACCAACCTATCTAGCGTTGATTCCGTGCGTTTCGGCATCCAAGACTTCGCTCAAGCTCGCTTTGGTGACAATCCTGATTTCGTTATCAGTGGATCCAACATTGGCAGTAAGACTCAGTCAACTGTCTGACTCTCGTCCGGCCTAGTGAGGCTGATATATTTATCAGATAATTTGGGCAGTGTTATCACTGGTTCGGGCACAGTGTCAGGATTTTTCCATCGTATATGTTGTTTTATCTCACCCAATTTAACAGCGGAGCTGCCTGTGAAGCTGCAAAAGAAGGCGTCCCATCTTTCGCCTTCTCCGGTGCTTCTGGTTCCACCGTAATCTACACCACCCTCACTTCCTCTCCCAACTCCTCCTCTACTATTAGTGCCAACATCTACAGTTCTCTCATCCTCAATTTCCTTTCAACCTACCTCTCTGGGAGCACCTCTTCTCCTATCGTTCCTTCAGGTTTCACCATCAACATCAATTTTAGTTCTATAACTGCCTGCGGGAGTAGTACGGAAAATTTCAAATGGGTTGCTACCAGATTGGTTAGTAGCACCTTGGGTGTTGACACGACAAGGTGTGAGACGAATAATCTACCGGATGAAACGACGGTTTCGAGAGCTGGGTGTTTTGCGACTGTTAGTGTGATCGATGCGAATACGAAGGAGGATGCACCGGCTGCTGCGCAAAAGGATGTCTTTGATCGTTTGGATTCGATTTTGACTTGTGTTTGATTTTTTTTGGGGGAACTGTGTTTTGACGCAAATCATAAATGATTTTCTCAGTATCACTGAGGCCCAAGTGGCTCTATTCAATCATCAGCACTTCTTACTGGGAAGCGTTCTTCTGTAATTGAACTTTGCAGAAATTCATTTGCAGTGTCCATCACGACGAATTTGGTTCTGGAAGTTTTCTCCCGTCCAAAAATGCGAATAGCCGCTCTATGCCTTGACCATACCTTAGGACTGAAGAACACCTCCCCAGCATTCTTCATCAGCAAAAGCTGTGGCTATCCACACATTGGCACTGAGTACAGAATCTCAGTGCCAACCACAAAAGAAAAAGAAAAATCATATGTTCTTTTTTGACTCCAAATTTTCTATGTCTAGCTCTCAAGACACGGTCCCGACTGTCACAGATAGGCGGGTTTCCTTCTGGAGAAAGTCATTATCGAGAAGACGGAACTCTGCATGCCAGTTGTTGAAGCAAATGTCATTTGCCCTAAAGAGAACATCTGCATTCATCCGCCCATCGCATTTGATCATAATTTTTCCGTTTCTTCCGTTCTTCCTGCGTACTCTGGCAAAATGTTTGATATCCTCTCATACACTATTTTGATGTTTCTTTGAACAATATTTAATGATTGCAGTTTTATACCTTATGGACGATTGTGTCCGGTGACTTTACAAGATTTTGTAGATCGGGACTGATAGGGTGAGATTACTCATTTTCTGAAATCATCAATTTATCACGGACTGTGCCGCGAAAGCGATACTCATCGAACGCTCGCTGACCATTGTTGATTTGTAGGGGTTGCGACAATTAACGGTCCGCAAATCACTCAAACGTTGACTACGTATATGAAACAAGGAAAGGATGTTCAACAAAACATCTAATGGAAGGTTGTACCATACAAAAATACCGGCTCACCACTACCCCAGCCTCCTGTTGTACTTGCAGTATGAACATAGTCCGCGTTGATTCCAGGAGCCACTCCTAGGACAGGTGCACTCGGTACCCCTTCATATGGTGAATACCTCCTGCAATCTGCAGCCACCGGACTAGGTGGATAGTTCACTTCCAAAGACATCCCTGTTGCTTTGCGAATTTCATCCAACTTTTTCTTCGTTCCGCTATTCTGCTGGCGACCAGTCGAAAACCAAATTTTACATTTGCGAAGATTTGCAATCCTCTGATAAGTATCGAATGAAGGCCCAGGATCAACATCTGACGCCAGTGATGATGGAGAAGAGGATGATAGGTTGGACGATCGTGCATGAAGGAAGGTCAACATGATCTCATCACTGAATATTGCCCCGGAGCACTGGAAACTCTCAAGGAGTGGACACAACGGATCCGATGCATCTACCCTAATGTCTGTCGAATCGGACTCGGATTCGAAACCTGACTCTGATCCTGTAGTACGTGATTTTCCTTTATTTTTTGAGAGTGAACCTAGTAATGATAGAGAACTTGAAGCAGGTTCACAGGCCCCGCAATTGGACAATCTATCACTGAGAACCCTATCACGGGCATCATCACTTCCATGAACGTTGATTTCGGTATTGTGGGATGTGATAGAAATGGATCCTTCAGCTGTGCTCAGTTTTTCAGCGGGATCGGGACCGGGAGAAGCAGGAGTGGATATGACAATAGGAAGAGAAAAGCTGTTAAACTGGCTGGGGAGTATGTATGGAGCCGGAAGTAAGGGCGGAGACGGACGACTTTCTATCTGTGTGCCCCAGCTGATGACTTGTCTAGCAGGCGAACGATTTCTTTTGTCATCCTTGTCAAAACCAGGTACGAATCTCTTCAAATTCCTGTCATCGAGTTTGAACAAGGAGTTCTCCCAAGATGAAATAGCTAGCGTTATATGGGGACTTACGGTTGTGCCTGTCGGCCCGCAACTCCACAGTGATAGCTTTGTCAAACCCGGCATTAGTGATAAACATTCTAGTACATCCGTCTCGGACATATAGAGAGCATCTAGCTCAAACTCCTTGATCGGTTTGTTGACGCGGCGGATGAACATCTCGAAAGGAATGTGGATCGACTTCAACGAATGGGATTGCGTGAAATCTAGGGGACTGGTGTATGAACCCGGCGAAGTGCGACGAAACTTCAAATGTCTCAGAGCTGGTGCTGTGATATGACAAAAGAAGGGAGAAGAATCAACATCGTTGGTCTCGGTGACAGCTAATCCAAAGAGCTTGGTCATTGTCACTCTCGGTAGACCGTAATCGCCATTCGCAAGGGTAGTAAACCCAGTAAACGACAAATGTACACCGAAATACTCAAGATTAGGGCAAAATGTTAGAACAGCCAAACTCTCGGAGATAGAAAGACCCTCTATTGCTGGCCAAGAAGGGATTGATCCAGAAAGGTTGAGTTCGGTGAGTTGATTCCAACAAAGAGGAAGGTGAAAAACATGTGGCTCGAACTGAACCAGTGAGACTGAGCGGAGCTTTGGTGCTCTCAAAATTCCGCTTTCCCTCCTTGGGCTCATATCAGGTGAACTTAACACACTTTGGTACCCTATGGCACTGTCAAAGTGAATCTTTTCCAGTAATGGCACGTCGCTTGCTCGGATACGAGGAAGAAAGTCATTCCAGACTTGATGAGGGACAGATATATGAATTTGTTTCCATCGCATCATAAAGGACAGGATCACGTCAAGATACTGATAAATGGGGCTACCTGCTGCGTTGTCAAATTTGGAGTGATAAATTGATATTGAAAGCGGGAAAGGCTCTGAGCGACTAAGCCAAGCTGTCACAGCCTGGGTGCGAGTTGCATGGTCGGTTTGTAGAGCAGGAGCAGCATCACCCAGTGGTGGTGGCATTGGTACAGGATCTGCTGGAATGGTGATGTGGACCGCCGCCCAGAGATTGGGGGTAGCGAGGACGATATGTCTCCATTGACTACAGATACGACCCAGAAGGAGAGGGGCCTCCCGATTACTCAGGACAGGATTTCGGTCCGATGGTAGACAGTAGAAGAAGATTCGTCGTATGACATATGGGGATAGTAGACGCGCTGGAGAAATGAGTAACCTGTGAGCTTTGATTTGTCTATCGAGATCTTCTTTTTCTTTGGACAACTTCTCCAATTGGGTTGTGATATCCCCGATCTCTTCATCGATATCAAGGAGCTTCCTGTCAGGCTCAACGAGCAACTCTTTGATAGCAGCAACTTCCTCGCTATTCGGAACGTAGTTGCTGTTGAACTTATCATTGATTAAGGATTCCATAGTTAAGAGCCGAACCGTATGATGGTAGTGGATGATTAGGGCTGATCAGAGCGCTAGTGATCTTGGCCCAACATCAGAAGTAAGAAGGGCAATATTCACACTTCTCAGGCTCAACTGGTTCTCATGATCCATACGAAGTTGATCGCATACACTGAGCGCATCAATTATACGATGTGCGAGTGTCCCCAGCAAATCTTCCTCTAGCCTTCCACCCAGAGAAACGTTTCCTTTACTTGCTGAGTCTTCCGAATCACTTTGTCGCTCGCAGTCGCCTTTTCTCATTGGCAATTCCTCGTTCTCACGGTTCCCAACAACGGTTCTGCAAAATCTATCATACCAATAGCCGACCAAACGACGAGCATACTTTTCCTTGCAAATTAGAACCCCAGGTTGATTCACTCGTTCTCTATTCCGCGAGGGCTGGTATCATGTTCTATTGGGTTTCGCGATCACTGACCTGTATGGACCTATCGTGACTGGAAGGATTATTCGCCAAGTTAATCCTGGCTCTCGCAGGTAAGCCGACTCCGGCTAGGATTCATGGAAAAGCCAGTTTCGTAATCAGCTCTGGGATGAGAACCAGCCATAACGAGCGCAGGATCGAAGGAATCATGTATATGGTGTTCAGGGATAATTATGGCCGAAAACATTACATTGTGGTCTTCAAAATGCAGCGTCCAAGCCTATAATGAAGACACCTGGATCGTGACGCCAGAGGAAAATGGGTTCTGAGTCGGGTCGTCGTTTTGGGGTCTGGTGTATTCCTTGAGCTTCACAAAACTTTTGTGGTCGCGCCTAGCATCATTCAAGCCGGAGACAAATACTGGAGTAGCGTCCTTACCAAACAGTGTAGTAACTGAAAATAAAAAAATACCCACATCTCATCTTCAGCCGAAGTGTAAAGGCAATACAATGTGCTTCACTACCCATTATCAACTAATTGACTACTCGGGTAATCAAATTGATGTATGAACAATGTGTTGGTGGTAAATCAAACTTAGTGCATTAACCATTACATAATCGTGATAGAGTTTGATTGTCCGCAAATGTAGTGTTGATTTAGCAATCAACAAACAGTGCTTTAATGATTCTTGAACATTGTCAGGTCCTTGTCAAGCGCTTATGTTTTCTTCTTGGAAGGATTCTTGAAAAATAGGCTCGTTGATAATTGATAATGCTTAAGGATCAAATCAAAAATCGGAGCCTTGTTGATTGATTGCCTAATGTAGATTTGAATTCATTTTCGACAAGTATTATATCAATCAATTATCACGGCCAATTTTTTTGCATTCCACGATCACTTTTGAATGCTGAGAGTTGATTGAGTAGATTTCTCTGGATATATCTAGACAACCTTTATGAGCTCAAGTTTTTGATAACCTCAAAATTAGCAATGATTGCAAAATCTAATCAACTTGTAAATGAAAGCAGATATAAAAATACCAATTGATTTATTTTTTGTATGTTTCTTTGATCCTAAGTAGTCAGAAAATGAACCTGATTCCAACTTGTAATCAAATTTTGAAGGCAAGCTTGGTTTTTTTGACTTGGACAATTATGTAGAGGATGAAGAAGCTGAGCCGCTCAGTTATGAGGAAGAACTTTAGAGAGATCAAGAGCTTATCTGGAAGATTAGGGTTATCCTACACAAAACTAATACAGAGTTTGAGGCAAGATGAGTTTCAGAACTTTATTGTTGTGGTCCTTTGTAGAAGTGCAGGTAATGACAGTAAGGTGAGGAGAGTAGATCGTCAATGGAACAACCTGAAGTCCAACCACACAGATTTAGAATATATAGAGACGAGCAAGCGATGTACACACTTGAAGTCCGACAACGAAAGTTGGACTTCAGGAGACAGTGACTTCCTCTTATCAAAATGTGCATAAAAGATCAATGCAAAAGAATAATTTTTTTGATTGAAAAGAGGGCTGGAGCCATCTAAATAGAGATGATCTCTTCAATTCTGAAATTATCTGAGTCCGATGACAACCTCGAAATGTATTCGGTGATATTCATGAGGTAACAAAAAACAAGTACAAGAGGAACAGACCTCAAGCTCAATCACATATAATCTCTGGCAATCATAATACTAGCCCGCTCTGCAAACCCGTACACTACCGCTTGCGGATGACCACTTGGGAGGAAGGGCTATCAAACATCTTTCAGCAGTAATCTCACACCTACATCGAAAGAAACTCACAAGAACAGATGCATCAACTATCCTCAATCCGGTGGTACCTTTGACCCTAAAATCTGGGTCGACAACTCCCCAGTTCGCATTTTTAGGGGACATAGAAGCGGTACCAGCACCGTGCAAGAAGGAACGAACCCCATTTCTCAAGTAATCTTCTATATCTTGGTCAGATGTTACATTTTCAGGTGGAATGACTGATCCAAAAACAGATCCTTCGAATGCAGGAGCGGAGAATAGTCTGCGAGCCGTACGACAACCTTCGCGCAAGATTGATACATCCGCTTCTTCAGCGAGGAAACGAACGTCAATGAGAGGATATATAAACGGATCTGAATTCTGTATTGTCACAGAACCGCCTACGCATTGTGAGAGATCAGAGTATACGACGGATATCTAGACACTTACGGGAAACGGGATGAAGGATAGCGATGTTCATCTGTAAAATGGAGTTGATCTGGGCAGAGGTTGTGTCTGGATCAGATATTGTACGAAAGGAAAATTCAATATGAGCGGAGTCTTCTGCAGGTGATGTGTCATGGAACCCTTCTTTGCTGAATGGTGGTGCATCCTTTGGAAGTCTGACAAAAGACCAAAGATTCATTTCGAAAGGTCGGGTGAGAGGTCCAGTCCTTGTTTCCTTCCATTCTTCCAAGGCCACATCCTGGTCGAAGCTATACCATATTGAACTCGATGCACTCCAGAAGGAGAAGAGACCGCACCTTGTCTTTGGCATGTTGGTGGAAAAAGCCATCAACACCGCTACATGATCGGTCAAGTTCCTCCCTACGCTTGGGTTTTGGACGAGAGTTTCAACACCTGCCACCTCGAGCTCTTCCCGGTTCCCGATACCAGAGTGCAGGAGAATATGAGGCGTTCCGAATACACCACCTGCTACAATCACTTCCTTCTCGGCTACAATTCTTCTGGTTTTACTATTAGGGCCAGAACCAACTTCGACGACTCGAAATTCAGTGCTGTCCCGCCTGATAGGAATGACCCTCGTCACTTGTGTATTGAGAAGTATGTGTACATTATTCCCGGTATGACTCAGGAATGCAGTTACCCCACTGCTGCGCTCAAAATTTGGGTCGACGGTATATTGATTCCAGCCTATTAGAGAAGATATTAATAATAATATCTCTCTCATGGAACGTGGGAAAGGAGAAAAAGGTACCTACCAGTTCCGAGGAGCCCGCCGTCATTCCAATCAAGGTTGAAAGGGAATTCTTGGCTCAATTCTCTAGAAGATTGGATAATCATGTCGTTGAAAGGGTGGACTGAATATGTCGACTGTGTGAATAATTGCCCTGTCGTTCCGTGAAATGCTGGGTCATAGTGGCCTGCGTCACTATGATTTTGGAGATCAGGCACAAACCTTTCTGCCTATCCATTCAAAGGTGAGATCAGCACTTGGGCTTGTAGCAACGCTCACCTTCTTTAGGAAAGGTAAAATATTATCCCAACTCAGACCTTCATTGCCGCTGATCTTCGCATATTGATCCCATTCACCTTTTGATCCTCTGGTGTATATCATAGAATCTAAGTATTGATAAACGTAGCTCTGTATATCACATCGACAACCTTGGCTTACTGTGGGAGGTGCATCCACCAAGTACTTTAGCCCTTGGGTAAACCAAAACTCGATCATCGAGGGCCACTTGGGGGACTGTTGTGTAATTCCAATCTATGCTTGAAGTCTCGAGTGTTGTCCAGAGACCAGGAACGGGTATGATGTCGAGCTCAGTATTCCTACATACAAATAAGTACGCCGGTGTAGTCTTCGAGGACGAGCTGACTCACGGGCCTCCGGCTTCAACTAGCAGGATTTTCCAGTCTGAATTTTCTGCGAGCCGAGATGCAAGTAGCGTGCCGCCCGCGCCACCTTATTCGAATCAGAACAGGGTTTCGTGCATTTAAAGACTGCTGACTGACCCCCAGCGACAATGAAGTCGTATTTGTCATTTGTTGGTAAATCATCCAAACTTCGGTGTACGATCGCTCCAAACGAAGTTTGAGAGCACAGCAAGGCAAACACCAAGAACGGACAAGTTATGAAAGAGCTGACCATGAGTCACCGAGTTGAAGAAATGCACAACAACCCCATTTATATCGTTGAAGGACTTCCCCAAACTCTCCATCGATGGCTTCGCCGATTATGAATCAGTGCACCCAATGACTGAGAATTTGTTCGTCGATGCCTTCCTTGCGGCGGTATATTTGTCTATCACCCTGGTTTTATGTACCGTGAGATGGAAATGATGCATCAGTTCTAGAATCAATGTCAGCTGGACACAAATGACTCAAGAGTCTGGCTCCACGAGTGATTATATGACCAATTATGGTTTATTAGACAACGACCTCAGTTTCCAAACCAAAAGTAGGAGATGAACCACAACACCAAGACGACCTACAATTGTCAGTGGAGTTCATACCACTTCTAAGTTGACTTACCCTACTAATCATCACCTCGATGTACAATTTTAGATTATAGACACTGTCCAGAAAAATAACTGGCTATATTGAAAATTTTACTTTCAACAAGCGTGCAATTAGTCTTCCAAAGCACTCAGAACTTTTTCCATTTTCCCGAGAACATACTCTTTCAACCTGTGATATCAACCTGTAATATCAGATTATATAGTCGAGGTCGACTGAAGATGAGCGTATGTTTGAGTTAGCAGCATTCAATTCAATAGCTTGGTTGTTGATGTCATTCATGATCGGATACGATGCTATCATGTGATGCCTCTACTTTCGTGACATTCCGAAGAAAGACTTGGATAGATGCTTACATCAGGCTTCTGCACGTGCGATCATAGTGTATCACGTGAGATATAAGGAAAAAATTCAAAAAAGGGATTCTGGAGACTAGGACGAGTATGTTGCGACGGACAACACGAGGATTGGAGACAGTGTTTGCGCTGTCCAGACAGGCTCTTCCCCGTCCCGCCCGTCTGTACACCACCCCGTCCCACCCCTCCAAGTCTCCTGGCCTCGCGACCCAGGATGCCACCATCCCCTACCCGGTCTTCCTCAACACCAAGCATCCTCCAGCTCGACCAGTTAACGAGGAGCGCATTCTCACTGACCTCGAAAAATTTCTTGCTCGGGAAAAAAAATACACTGTTTTGCCCCCTCCCCTGCCGCCAGGCGCGTCGGCCGACAACTCATGGTTCACTGACACGATGACCCAGGAGAACATGAGCATCATGGAGACGTGTCTGCATAATTCGCTTGATGTTCCTCGTGCAAAGGCTATCTTTTCTCAACTGAGGAAGCGGGAGACGAAATCACTGCTTGAAGTCGGTGTGTACAATGCGTTCATTGAAGCGTACTTCGGTATGGCTACCCAGAAGGAGCCCGAGAACCAGGACCAATGGCTGGGGGAAATTTATGACCTCTACGAGATTCTTGAGAGCGGAGCAGAGAATGTCGCTCCCGACCAGATGACGTATGGGCTCATGCTCCAGATCTGGATACAGTAAGTGTTCGCTATCTTTCGTAATTTCTATCCCCTCTGAATTATCCCCAAATAACAGTTACAATCAGGAGTCTCACCATTTCGAAGACCCGACATCACGACCAAGTACACAGGTCAAGTTGCCGATGGCTTCCGAGCTTCTGTTCAAGATGCACTCGCGCAAGATTTCTCCCACCCTCGTGGTCAAAGAGACCGTGTTCGACAGCGAAAAATCTGCGATACAAGCCATAAAAACACTTTCTCAGTCTGCTCTTAGTTTGAACATCCCTGAAATGATCTCAGAGCTCGGCCAAGCTCAAGTGTCTGTCCTGCCAGAAGATGCACTTAAGGATGTTCCTCAGGTCAACCCTGTTATGCGTGAAGCCGTATGTAGCCATACTTCCCGGAGGGCTTGTCAGCATTAACATAAGTCTCCAGAAATACGATGACCAAGGTAACCTCATTCAAGAACCCGACGTCCCCTTCAATATTGCTCAACTCCGCCGTCATCTTGACACTATGAGTGATACACGCCGTATCCTATCGGAAGATGCCTCAGCACGCCAAAGACAACTTGAAAAATCCGCTTACGATGTGGCTCTTGAACGTCTCCAACTACAAACTGAAAAATTGGATTCTATCGGTATTATGAACCCCGCCCTCAAAAATAACACTCTCCAAACCTGGATGTGGACTTGGCACCAAAAGCTTCGCAGTCGTATTGAACAGGAGATTGCTTCTGCTGCAAAAAAGGGTAAAAGGAGGAAAAGGATTCGTGAAGATGCAATGCAAGACAAGCTCCGAATTAAAGAAAACAAAAACCATTCTCTGCTGAGATCATTTTTGCAACTGGTGAAAGTCGAGAGGCTGAGTTTGATCACGATATTAGAGATAATGAGGTTACAGGGGTCCGGTGGATTGACGGATGGGATGAAGACTACAAGGGCCGTCGTTTCGGTTGGGAAGGCAGTGGAAGCGGAGTACAGAGCACAGGCCTCGAAGCGGCATCAGGTATCGAAGGCCAGGTTGTCTGCAGATGTGTCTGAGGAGTGGGCCCGAGATGAAATAGTACCTGGGCTGTTCACTGCCACCGCAACTTCAACGGACCTGAGCATCTATTCTGAAGTGCTGTACAACAAGATGCGGAATAGGAGACTGACTGCCGCAAAGCGTTTGGAGAAGCTTGACGGTTGGGGGCCAGGATGGTCGCAAGTGACTAGAGCAACAGTGGGTGGGCTTTTGGTGGATTGTTTGATGGAAGTTGCGGAGGTCGAGAGGACGGCTATTGACAAAAAAACAGGCGAGACTATGTAAGTCATTGTCATCTGATCACATGCAATGCGTCTTTCATTTCTTTGAGTAGTTCAGAGATGCAACCCGCATTCTATCATACAATCGAGTATGAGCGTGGTTCCAGAATTGGCGTTATAAGATTGAACCCGGCCGTTTCTGAACGACTGGCGTATGATCAATTGAAAGATACCCTTCATCCTAGACAATTACCTATGCTTGTACAACCTGAACCGTGGACGAGTTACAACAGGGGAGGTTACTTGCAGAGTAAAAGTGTGTCTTTTTCCTTCCTTTGCTTGCTTGTCACTCAAGTTACATCCAGCTTCCGTCATGCGATACAAGGACTCTGAAGAGCAGCGCATCTACATCAAACAAGCCTCTGAAAATGGTCAATTTGAATATGTGTATGCTGGGCTCGATGTGCTTGGTTCCACACCATGGAAAATCAATCGTAAAGTTTTCGATGTGGTGATCCAGGTGTGGAATTCTGGTGAGAGGGTTGGTAAAGTTCCACCTGCAGTTTATGACAAGCCGGAGCCGGAATTTCCGCCGAACTATACTACGGATATGAAGGAAAAGAAGGTGTTTCTCCAGAGACAGAAAGCGTATAACCAGGCCAAGGCGAATAATCATTCGGACAGGTGTAGTGTGAATTATAAGCTGGAGATTGCTCGAGCAGTAAGTCGTTCTCACATCCTTGCGATCGTGGAAGTGATTTTTTTCTCGCCCTTTTCCGACCTGATAGTTCCTGAATGAGACATTTTACTTCCCTCACAATGTTGACTTCCGTGGTCGTGCGTACCCTATACCGGCACATCTCAATCACATTGGTGATGATTTATGCCGTGGTCTCCTCACATTCGGTGAAAGCAAAGTATTGGGCCCTAAAGGTTTGAAATGGCTCAAGATTCACATTGCTAATTTGTATGGATTCGACAAAGCTGCTTTTGAGGACCGCGTGAAATGGGTTGACGAGCATGTGGACCAAATTCGTGAAACCGCTGCGAACCCTTTGGGTGGTTCGAGGTGGTGGTTGACTGCGGGAGATCCATGGCAATTTCTCGCTGCGTCGATGGATTTGGTTGCTGCTTATGAATCTGGGGATCCGGAGGCGTATGAATCGAGTTTACCTGTGCATCAAGATGGGACCTGTAATGGGTTACAGCATTATGCTGCGCTTGGTGGAGATATTACTGGAGCGGCACAAGTGAATTTGGTTGCGGGAGAGAAACCGAGTGATGTGTATAGTCATGTTGGGAAGATGGTCGAGGAAGTTATTGAGAAGGATGTGCTGGAGGAGCGATATTATGCAATAATGTTGCAGGGAAAGATTACGAGGAAGGTTGTTAAGCAGACTGTATGTTTGTTTCACTTTTTTCATTTTTCAAGAGCTCTTGTGCTGATCGTGGTTGGATTGGGTTGGGTTTGGGTAGGTTATGACAACGGTATATGGAGTGACCTATGTTGGTGCGCGCGATCAGATTGAGAAACAGCTCAAAGATCTTGGAACTATACCAGAAGAAGAATGTTGGCTTGCTGCCTGTTATCTTGCACATGTGGTGTTGGGATGTATCGGCAACCTTTTCTCTGGAGCGAAAGCTATTCAGAACTGGCTTAACCTCTGTGCGCGACTCATATCCAAATCTATCCCTGAAGAGCGTATTCCGGAACTTATGAAAGAGTATATTGGAATGATTGATAGGCGGGCAAAAGTTCCTGAACGGACAGAGGCGAAGGAAGATGCTGAAACAGTGAAAGGGAAAGAAGACACCGAAACAGCGAAAACGGAAGATACCGGAGCAGCAAAATCAAAGGAAACGACTCAGATTGACCAACCTAGAGTCCCGAAGCGGAGGGGAAAGAAACGGAACGTCTTGCCTATGGATTTGGTGAAGAAAGAACAGATGGCGAGTGTGAGATGGACTACGCCGCTTGGGCTGCCGATTGTTCAGCCCTACAGGAAGACAGTTAGGAAGCAAGTGATGACGGCACTTCAGACTGTGTATATCTCGGACCCGAATCTAATAGCTGAAGGTACGTCGATTTTTGGTGTTCATTTCTGTTTGGGTAATGTTGCGTCTGCAGTCAATTCGGTGAAACAAGCTTCCGCATTCCCACCTAATTACATCCATAGTTTGGATGCGACACATATGATCCTGACTGCGCTTGAGTGTAAAGTGAGTTGTAGCTCTATCTCTGTTCTATGAGAATGTGTTCACAAATTACGGTCCCGGCATAGAACCAGGGATTGACATTCGCTTCAGTTCATGATTCGTACTGGACGCATGCGAACGATGTTGATGCGATGTCGGCGGTCATCCGAGAAACGTTCGTTTCGCTTCACCAATTGCCGATTCTAGAAGTGCTTCTCAAGGAGGTATGTTGTACCAAATAGCTCTTTTTTTTTTGGAGAAGATCTCATCTTTTCATAGTTCTTGCAACAATATCAGGGTTATAAAGTTCCTCTTCTGAGTCTGTCCTCCGGCTTCGCCAATAAGCTCTCCCAAGCTGGAAGTCGGATCTATGCAACGCCCGAGCAAGCCAAATCACTCACGTCATTGTCAAAGTTGGTCGTTGTAGGGGAAGACTCATCAACTGTTGATGAATCGCGAGCTGTCAAGGATCAAGATGCAGTTCGAAATCTGTTGAACGATTTGGACAGTGTCGATGCTCAAAAATCAGTGTCTGATTTCGAAGATGTCAAGATGGACGAAGAAGGCGCAGGAATTGTAGAAGAAGAGGGAGAGTCATATCAGGCGAAAGTTGCGATGGAGAGGAAGGAGAGACAGAGGGCTGCAGTTTTAGAATTGGGAGGTAAATTTGTGTCCCTCGCAGACTTGCTACCACCTTTACCGCAGAAGGGAGAATTTGAAGTGTCAAAAATCATAAGCAGCACATATTTCTTCTCATGAAGAGGTTGCTGAAGGTGGTGATAGTGGTATTGCGATTACTTGATTTAATTACTTACTTACCTACTCGCACACATACACATTGGCACGAACGTAGATAGATATTTAGATTTAGTTGGTGCTTGACTTTTCTATACATGCTTTATTATAGACTTCTTTTGGGTTCTCGTATATGAGAGTAGTTTCCGTCAAGTAATCATCTGTTATAATTCATATGGGCTAGACAGCAATGGAATCCGTGAAAGTCAAACATACTAATCGTTTCTAGTCTCTGCCACTTACTCCCAATGCCTACCCTCTGTCTGTAATAATGATCATGGAATATGATAGTTGCCAGGTGAAGTGATATTTCAACACCATCCCAGAGCGTGCGCGCTAATTCTTGCAAGATAGGCTATTTGGACCGACTCCTCTATATCTTCTCATATTCTTTACCTGGTTCAAGGTGATGGGCAACTTCTACAGTGCATGACATATAATTTCCGATACATTTTCAGCTTATCTATTCTTCTTTTCCGAAGAGCTATGACTACCAAGCGCACAGATTACGAGACGTGGACTCGTGAACAGCTTATTGAGAGGCTTGTTGCCCTCGATAATTCGAAATCTGCTACTTTGTTGCATTCTTCCTCGCCTCTGACGGATACACCTACAACTACCACTACAGCTAATGTCGTCCATGTCGATGCGTTGCCTGATCTTCCAGCTAGAATTCCACGGAAACCTAAAACATTCAATTTTGCGCAACATCACAGGCGCAAAATTGCACTCAAATTCTGCTATTCGGGTTGGGAGTACGGTGGGCTTGCGTATCAAACTACTCATACTTTACAAACACCGGCGGTGGAGAATGTATTGTTTGATGCAATGGCGAAGGCAAGGTTGGTCGATCCCAGCCGAGGATTGGAGGGATGTGAATGGGAGAAGTGTGGAAGGACGGATAAGGGTGTAAGCGCTGCTGGACAGGTTATTTCGCTGTGGATCAGGAGTGCACTTGGGGAGGTGGAGGAGAAGAAAAAAGTGGAAGATGTTTTGGAGGATCCTGAGCTACCTGGGGCATTGGTCCTCTCAAGACCTCCATCTTCCCAGCCAGCACTGGCAAAACAGCGACCAGAACTCGACTACGTTGGTGTTCTCAATCGCCTCTTACCTCCCACCATCCGAGTTTTAGCTTGGAGTCCAGTCGCACCGACATTCTCAGCGCGATTTTCATGCCAATATCGACATTACAAATATTTTTTCTCCTCTCACTCTCTTGATATATCTGCCATGCGTGAAGCAGCAGCGAATCTCGTTGGCGAGCACGATTTCCGCAATTTGTGTAAAATTGATGCTCAGAAACAGATCACAAAGTTTAGAAGGACCATCTCGCGTGCTGATATCGAGCCTATCGACTTGCCCATTGGTGGAGAACGAGGAGAAATGATGTATGTGTTCAATCTCATTGGAAATGCGTTCCTTTATCATCAAGTTCGAAATGTCGTGTCGATTCTTTTCCTCATCGGAACGGGACTCGAAAAACCTTCGTTAGTGACAAAACTGATGAACGTCGCTCCTCGTGCAGAACCGACAACGGAAGACGAAGAGTTGGAAGTTGTCGAATCGAAACCTGAGTATCAGATGGCTGATGCTTTACCACTCATGCTTTGGGACTGTGGATATGCGGCAGAAGATGTCAGATGGCGGAGCCAGTCAGTTATCGATGTCCCCTCATCTTCAATAGACAGAGATACAAGACGGTCTGGGCAGGGCACAGAAACGGACCTGTATCATCAGCTACACTCAAAATGGAATCGCTCTCGTGTGTACACTATGCTCGATCGACATTTTCTACAAGCTGCAGAGCAGTATCATCGACCTCCTCGCTCTGACCTCCCTCTTTCCTCCACTTCTGCGATAGCTTTGAGTGATTTAGACTCGATAGTGCAGAATCTTGGTGCGGTGGCGTATCCACTGGGTGGAGGCGCTTACAGACGGGCGGCAAAACATACTCCTGTTTTGAGTCGTCATAGACTTGATACAGTAGATGTGATTAATGAACGGTGGAGACTGGGTAAGGGCTCGAGGAAAGCTGAACGGAAAGGAGAGAGCGGTGTTTGTAGATGTGATTTGGACGATGGAAACGAATGAATGCATCGCCAGCTCCAAAGGCTCGGACCCTTCCGACATAACTTACATTAAAACTCGGTCAACCCAAATGCTTTAATCTATTAATGCAAGCGATTTCGCATAATCTTTGTTACCTGTCCTCGACTTTTCGCATTCCACCCCGAGAGCAGGTGTCTCTTGTATGTAGTGCACTTTGTTCTCTCGAAATATCAGGAATTTGGGATGCTTTGCTTGTCTCGAACTATGTGTGATTCGAGGTGTATAGTTCCTGGTAATTAGTCGCGAAATGGATGAGAGTGTGCCAGTGCGGCAACCCTTGGAAAATCCAATAGGGCGAAGAAATCTAGAATTGGTAAAAAGGCAGAGACTTTTTGAAGTGGAAAACGATTATTGAGGCATCCGATCCGGTTTTTCTACTTTAATGTACGACGGTATCTTGTCAGTTGTCGAATCACTTTTGATTCTTTCTCTCCTTTCGCGTTATAAATTAATTCTTCTTTTTGGATAGTAGATAATTATTATCCCCAAGGACCTTTAAGGTCTCGAGCAACTCGGTCTGATCTGTCTGATCTATTGAAAGAGGTGCATCCGCAATTTCAAACAGATTTCAAATACGCTGAATCTAGGTTCTGAAATGCATCGGTGCGGTTTTCATTACCAACACTATATCACGAAGATGTGCCTTCAGTTTGGATATTTGGATGCCTTTGGACGTCCAATTTTTCCAGGACGGCCTTTTTCGAGTCAGGCCTGAAATTTTCTCCTGTGACAAAAAAGACTGTGATCGACTTCACCAGAACAAGACAAGCCATGGACAGACTTGATGCCTGTTGTCAAACAAATGTCGGTTTGACGGATACCTCGGTTTTCTGGCAAGTACTACATAAGGATTTGCAGTACCAAAGATCAAAATTAAAACAGTAGGGGATTGTCTTACTCATGG
>Ga0153947_1000364_pt1 | contig 22250 bp, 36 predicted proteins | sample TSNJ031MetaG_FD_104697 | JGI IMG/M metagenome (GOLD analysis project Ga0153947, IMG submission 104697) | Attine ant fungus gardens microbial communities from New Jersey, USA - TSNJ031 MetaG | ecosystem: Host-associated > Fungi > Mycelium > Unclassified | place: USA: New Jersey, Wharton State... | reverse complement strand
TCCCGTTGCTGCGATGCATCTCCCGCTTCGTGGCAGAAAAGACGGATAGGCAGACCAGATTTAGTCAGCCGCGCGGGTTCATCCTTTAGGTTACACGGGGAGAATCCAACAACAAAGCATTGACTAGGAAATTGTTGTGTCCTGTAGGAATCTCTGCGCCTGCTCTATCGCCTGATGACCAGGAACCACCTGCACTAACTGCCTGCATGCTATACACCGGACGCTGCGATGAGTACACAAGTAATAGCTATCTCCAACCACTTTTGGTGTGCTCTCTGATGCATTCAGGCTCCTCTCCCGACTACAAATACACCCTATTGCGCCAATCCACGTTTTGCGACACTTCCTTGATGACATCTGCTCCATCGGTTTATGGCCATTGTGCAGAACCCCCTCTCACTCCAGCGAGACAGATTATCCGTACACCATTATATTCGTCTCGGATTGAATACCATGGACTAAGGACCCCGTCTCGCGGAAATCGGACTTCAGCTGGGGTAGACATTGATTTTGAACACCAAACATTCAAAGCCGATTTTCTTGACACCCCACACAACACCTGCTTAACTCACAAAGTATTCGCTCCGCAATATCGTCTCTGGGCTCGTCGCCTGTCCTACCCCCACTTTCGTATCATGTCGTCTTCATATGCGCACTCCCCTCCCAACCTTGCTGCTGGTTTCAATGGTTGTTAGGATCTTGCTTGGCCATTGATCATTCGTTCTTCAAACCCTACTACTACACCTTGTACACCACGGATAGTGAAAGGCAGAGGTTTCGTCTTTCTCAATGGAGTCTTGACTGTCTTGGATACTTTGCTTGAGAACTCTGCGTCACGGTACCTAGAGAGAGGGTAACTTCCTTCATCCTATATCCGTAGTTTTTTTCTTTGATTCTTCCTCCCACCATGATGCAACTTGCTCCTCGTCCTGGAAACACATGGCTTTGATTATAAAGGGAAATGAGTTGTTGGGACATGATGCCCGTTGCTCTACGCACACACCATGCACGTGTGTAGCTTTTGAAGAGACGCCATCATCCCCCCAAAAAGCTTGACCCCTCTTTTTTGCTTTCTATGATACACATGCTTTTTCTACGTCAACTGGATAATGAGATAAAGAATGGATAGATATGTTTTTTTTCTTGTCGTGCTGCTCCCTGCTTCTTTTTTTGTGGAGGGGACCTTTAACTCATGTTTTTCTGGGGAGGGAGACTGCTGTAAATCGAAATTCAATTATCTCTGCAGGTCATTGGATGATATTCTTGCAATCGTTTCTCCTAGCAGTCACATCCTCTCCTGAAAATAAGATATTCTAATTTTGTGTTTGACTAGGCCAGACTTGTAAGAATAATTTAATCATCCAGTACTGTCTTTGACCTGGAAACGCCATAAGCCATTTCCCCACTGAACCCAGCACATGCCCATGCAACAACTCCACCTTCGAGACAAGGGAACATATAATCTACAACTGCCTGCTATATGACAAATCATGGAGGCCAATAGACACAACCCTACAGTCCCATCTTACCTTTTTAGAAGCTAATGCCAGTGCGTTCTGCTTTCAGGACATTTTTACACAGTCAACTTGCTTCATTAGCTAGTATTCTACCTTCTCCTTATCCTGTCTGACTCGTTTCCCCCCTTTTTTTCTCTCTTTTTTTTCAATTTAAGTAGCTACCTTGTGTACTACCACGGTCTGCCACCGAGCCCCGTGTAATAATTTTTTTTAAAAAAAACGCTATAGACCAGCGCAATAGCAAAGCCAAAGTAGCCGAGTGGACGAAGGACTTCACCCAGGGCAGCTCCTGAGGAAAAAGTTTTTTCAGCACCAACGTCGATAAGCCTCCCAACGTACACAAAAGGAGGTACTTGGCTGTCAGGAATCGGTCACTCTGTCACCCTATGTGCCAGAGCCATGAGGACAAGCCCCGCTGGACGAGTACTAAACAAGGTTTTTCTGACACGAACCTACTGCGTGCCCCTGTGATGCCTGAGAAATCCGATTACACGTCCTCATGGACTGCCTCAGATTCACCAACGACCGTATAACGAGTCAAGCACCACTTCTCAAGGACCTCATCCAGTTCCTTATGTCCAACCCACCTGTCCTCAGTCAGGAAACCGCCATGAGTAAAGCACTAGAACGAGCGCTCCTCTCCAAGCATGACCAAACTGGTTAACTCTCGCCCCTCGGATTCTCCCCTTTAGATATCCTCGTGCTGAACTACACAATTAGCTATGATGACCTCATGTTTTCACTTCTTTTCCCTTTTCTTTTGTGTATTCCTCCAGCTCCAGTCGTCACTAGGTTACTGCGGACTGCGTACGTACGTACACCGCGTAATAAATTGTTGAATAAAAATGATCGTCCGTACATTTCCATGTCATCGTCCATTAATTGCTCCTCTCTTGCTATGATGCTTTTCGCTTCGGGAAAGATTGTCTTAGAAATTAATGGATACCCTTTGTCACCTGGGCCCACAGTGATGATGAGGCCCTATCGAGGCTCTCCGCGTCTGAGCACTAATTCCGGAATACATAAAAAGAGCATCAGTCATGTGATGTCTAGGAACACGAACAGGCAAACATCGGAAAACACTCTCGAATTCTTTGATAAATACACGGTGGACTGCAGAGGAAATTATGGTGAGATGAAGAGGGCGACTCAGGAGGTTGTCGATGGTGTCTCTGGAATTCTGCTCAAGTACAAACGACAAAGTCTTTCCAAAAAATTTCCTCGAAGCCTTTTCATGAACACACCCGGTGTCCTTGAGAGTGGAAAATCACTCTTCAAGTGATCATGTGGGGTAGATTAGCTCCAGAATGTATTAGGCAAGTCCGAATTTATTGACTTGGTCCAGAGACGCGTGAGAACCCTAGCAAATCTACCGTTTTCATGCAAGTTTGTACTCGTGTTTCGTCATGGCGTAGAATACTGGCGCCTGCGAGATTTTCTCCAATTCGATGCATGCATCACACGCGTAAAGGGTGTGTCATCCGAAGTATTCCCGGTTTATCTTATCTATCTGCTCCACTCTCTCGTTCGCGCTATTGTTCACTCGCACACATGGTTTCACCCCCCACTCAGAAAGCTTCGGACGAGTACCGTCTTCCGACGAAGGTCAAGCCTACTCATTACGACGTCACTATCAAAACAGATATTGAAAATCAGGTGTTTGAAGGCTTTGTCCAGATCGAGTGGGAATTCTCTGTGCCTGATCCTTGACCGTAGACTCATTTCAACCATAGTCTGGATGTGAAGGAATCAACCAATCATGTTGCCCTCAATGTCTCGGACTTGGCTCTTGGAAAAGCGTATACTTCAGTCCTCAGTCTGTTTTCTGACTCGGAGTTGATTCGATTACAGATCTCTGTACTCTGATGCCCTGAAGACTGATCAGGTTTTCGGTGAACAAAACATCGACATCGACCAAAAGTCTGAACGAGCTACATACAGCCTCAGTGGAGCACTTCCGGCAGGATCGAAAGCATCTTTCAAAGTCTCTTTCAAGGGAAAACTCACTGGTAGTATGATGGGCTATTATAAATCTGCATATGAAAAGGATGGGCAAACGAGATACTATGCTTTAACGCAGTTCGAGGTAAGTATGCAACTGTTGCACAGAGACTAATGGACCCTTCGCTAATGCTCATTGTAGCCCACTTCTGCACGACGTGCATTTCCCTGTTGGGATGAACCTCTTCTCAAAGCCACGTTTGGAATTACTCTCATTTCTCGTGCCGATACAACTAATCTAAGCAACATGTCTTCTGTTTCGGAGGAAGTCATCACGCCAAATCATCAAGTTTTCAAGGATGATTCGGGTTACAAGGCATTGTTCTCTGGTTTGAGGGATGGTGAATGGAAGATCACCAAATTCCAAGATACTCCGCCTGTGTCGTCTTATCTTGTTGCATTTGCCAATGGCCCCTTCGAATACCTGGAAGACTCTGTGTTCCTCCCTTTAAGCAAGAAGACTTTGCCCTTGCGTATCTATAGTCAGTGAAAGTATTATTTTATGAGTGAAAATCGTGGTTGATGCATCCGACAGCAACCGCGGAGCACATTCACCAAGCGCAGTTTGCTCTTGATGTGAAGAAGGCTGTACTTCCCTTGTATGAAAAGGTGTTTGATGTCGGGTATCCTCTTCCCAAGTTGGACACTCTTGTGGTCAGTATCCACTTGCTAGAGCTTTCTTCTTCTTATGTCATACCAACCTCATTTTCCTCCAGGCAAGCGATTTTGAGGCTGGTCAGTAATGTGATGTGTTTACGATTATGATCGATGGTCGTTGATGCCAGCCATACATTTACCAGGTGCAATGGAGAACTGGGGCTTGATTACTGGTCGGACGAATGCATTCCTTCTTGACCCGAAGAACGCAGATCTGCAGGCAAAGAAGCAAGTTGCAACCACTCAAAGCCACGAGGTTGCTCACATGTGGTAAGTATCTGGCCTCTTCTCATCGATATGTAAAGTCTTAGGAGACTTGAAGGTTTGGAAATATCACGACGATGGAATGGTGGACCTATCTTTATCTCAATGAAGGCTTTGCAACTCTAGTATGCCAATTGTGCAGTGATTCAACATTTTTACAATTGCTGATTCTTGAATTTCGTAGATGGGAGAGGTCATTATTCCTAGTAAGTGCATTTATTGGAGTGTCACATCTTATCAGTGATACTCTTTGATTTCTCAGACAAGTTGGTTTTATCTTGTTCTGAAGGCGGCTCCTACAACTGACTTTGCATAGAGTATTCCCGGAGTGGAAGGTTGATTCCAACTTCATCTCGGAACATCTGAATAGGGCACTCAACCTGGATGCAAAACTTTCGTCTCATCCGATCGAGGTCGATTGTCCGGATGCTAACCAAATCAACCAGGTAAAGTGACATTTACTGATTGTCCAAGTGAAGTAGCAGCTGATAATCGACTCTCCAGATTTTCGATAGCTTGTCATATTCCAAAGCTGCATCGGGTAAGGCGAATCTATGTCACTGACTCTGGCACTCATGCGATGATGAGTACAGTCTTACGCATGCTCTCAAGTTTCGTCGGAGAAGATCGCTTTCTCAAAGGTGTCTCTATTTACCTCAAGAACAAACTTTATGGGAACAGCGTTACCACTGACCTCTGGAACGGTATTAGCAAAGCGACTGGTATTGATGTACCTAAAATTATGGACAATTGGGTCACAAAGGTGATGAAAGATGAAAATTGTTTTCAGTGGAGCTGACGGACAAGCTGCAGATTGGCTTCCCTGTTCTGACGGTGATTGAAATGCCAGAAGGTATTCGTGTGCGCCAGGATCGATTCTTAGAGACGGGAAAGGGCGAAGGGGCAGAAAATGAGACCATCTGGTTGGTATATTCCTGTCTTTCCATGTAAATCGTTCCTTACAGAGCTTGTAGGAATGTTCCCTTAAGGCTCCTTACCATTGACTCTGCCGGAAAAGCGGTGATTGACAAAGAAGTCCTCCTAACTGAACGAGAACAATTCTTCAAGATTGACACTAGTAAGCCCTACAAAGTGAATGCTGATACTACTGGATTTTGTAAGTCATCAGCGAGGACGGTGTGAGTGTATTCTCAGTTTGACTGATCGCTCTCAGACCGTGTATTGTACGAACCTAAGATAATGGTCAAGATTGCAGAAGAGGCCGTCAAAGAGGATTCAGTGTTCTCACTCAATGATCGTATGGGAGTTGTTTATGATACGGTATCATTGTCAAAGGCTGGACTAGCTGAGGTTAGCAGTGCTTTGACGTTGATTGATGTTGTTGGAAAGAAGGAGAAAGAATGTTGGTTTGCCCCTGATTTTGTGAGGAAGATGGTGCTGAGATAGTTCTAGATCTCGTTTGGGCAGGGATTTCGGAAAATTTGAGCACTTTGGTGTCTACTTGGTGGGAGAATCAGCTGGTAGTTGATCGGCTGAATGCCTTACGCCGGGTGGGTCTGAAAGATTTAAGGCTTAGCATTGGTGGTTGATGAATTCTGTGTAGGCGTTGTTTGTGCCCTTGGTAAAGAGATTGGGTTTTGAGTATAGTGCAGATGACTCTGCTGACATAACATCGTTGCGTACTCTCGCCATTTCTGATGCAGCGTCGGCATGTGATGCTGGGTGGGGAGGATGCTTCCATGATTTTTCAACCGCTGACGATTTGTGGTGAATATAGCGTTATCAAGGAGCTGCAAGACCGATTCCGCTATTTCATGGAGACAGGGGACGATTCTCGGATCCCAGCCGATCTTCAAAGAGTGACTTTCAGTACTGTACGTGCCTGTTCCCGTAGTCGAACCAAGGAGTTGATACTGACTATTGATTCAAGGCCGTACGGAATGGAGGAGTTGCTGAATACGATGCTGTTGTTGCTGTCTATGAAAAGCCAAAGACACCAACAGCCAGAACTGCTGCAATGTAGGCTGGTTCAACTGAGGAGGTATATTGCTCACCTGTGATTTTCAGCACCGCCATGGGCGCCACATATGATGACGAATTGTGGCAGAGGACACTGGATTTTATAAAGGTCACTAGGGATCAAGACTTGCCTTACTTTTTCCGCGGATTGGCAGGGAATTTACGGTTGAGGCGCAAACTTGTTAGCTATTTCAAAGAAGAGTACGAGACTGTGAGCGCTTTGGATGCAAAATGATAGTAGTACTGGGTGGCTGACACTTTTGTAGCTCGAGAAACGGGTTGGAGGAAGCACTGTGATGCAATCTCTTTTATCGGTCTGTTCAAGTCGCAGTTGCATTGGGATCTGTGGGCTAAATGTCTGTTTGTCCAGTGCTCGTTCAACTTTCTGTCCACGGAGAAGGATTTAAAAGAGACGGAGGCTTTCTTCAAGGTGGGTGTCGGACTTGCGAGACGAGACTTGTTACACCCCTGACAATGGGCGGGAGAACAGAATAAAGACACGTCCAAGTATAACTTGGTATTGGCGCAGAGCCTGGATACCATCCGAGCAAAGGCACAGTGGCTGGAGGTGTGTGCTCATGTGTTATCTGGGAACATATGCAACTGACATTGTGGTATTGCAGCACTCGACAGAGGATTTGGAGGGGTGGTTGGAACGGTGGCAGGGGTCCTCGTAGAGTAGCACATGACCATGTAATTTGAAACAGTGAGTAGGGAACGGGGTCCTTGCCATGCCGGCGTTTGACCCCGTGCGAGATGCTGTCCTGAACTCGCCAATTGAGCACACGCACGGCCCCCTTTTTCCCCGCCGAGCAACCGATCTTGCTGTCCTCCTCAACGCCGATGGCCCTCAGCTCACTGTTGACGTTCCCCGTGACGTTCCCCGCCCCATCCCCTACAATCCCCGCACCCGTATTACCCCTCCTGTCTCCGTCCTCCAGCCTCTCACTCCCGCAGAAATACAGACTTTCAAGAGCTATCGCGGCAAGGGTGCTGCCCGCTTGCTCAAGCGTAAGCGTGCGTCCAGCGATGAGCCAGAGCCCCTCCCGAGCAAGCGACACGCAGGTGACGTCGGTGTCGTCGTCGATCACTGTTCGTATGCTTTTTGAGACATGCGCACATTTCTTATATTACATACAGATAACTCACGGCCTGACGTTGGAGTCGTCCAGCGCCAGGAGTCACCCATCATCGGACTCAAAAATTTCAACAACTGGGTCAAATCAATACTCATCTCTCGCTTTGCCCATCCTGCCCTCCTAAAGAGCACACATGTACAAGCGCGGGCCAAAGGCAAGGTTCTTGATATGGGCTGTGGAAAGGGCGGTGACATAACAAAGTGGTCAAAAGCCAAAATTCGAGAACTACTAGCTGTCGGTGTGTGTTTCTCATCGCCGTCTTGTCCTCGCAGCTCATCCAGATAATAGACATAGCTGCTGTTTCTGTCGATCAAGCACGCGATCGATGGTTGAATCAGAAAGGAACGAAATTCGATGCTACATTTGCTGCTCTTGATTGTTATTCTGACCGACTATCTCGAGCATTTCCTCCCGCAAAACTTGTTCAGCCATTCGATGTTGTTTCCATGCAGTTTTGTATGCACTATGCCTTTGAATCGATACAGAAAGCTCGATGCATGCTCGACAATGTGACGCGTTATCTTCGTCCAGGAGGTGTCTTTATTGGCACGGTACCCAACTCGGACTTTCTTCTGTGCGTTGTTTCCTTTCTCGCTGACTCATCTGTCCTGATTGTCTAGGGAGCAATTGAACGGTCTGCCGGCTGATCATCAAGATCTATCTTTCGGCAACGACGTTTACACCATTCAATTTGACGATCGTATAAAACAACCTATATTTGGTCATAAATACAATTTCTTCCTCCGAGATGCAGTGGAGAATGTGCCAGAGTACGTCGTCAGATGGGAGAATTTCCGTCGGTAGGTAACAATCGCTCTCTCTGTGTGTGTCTGGTCCCATTGTATTCACCTTCATCCTTCATCAGGATGGCGGAAGATTACAAACTGAAGTTGATATACAAGAAAGAGTTTCATGAAGTTTTCCTAGAAAATCAGGAAGATCCAGAATTTCATTCCTTGATGGTCAAGATGAAAGTCATGGACACAAACGGTGAGAGTTCGATGGATGAAGCGCAATGGGAAGCTGCTAGTGCGTTTCCCTTTTTTGTTCTTCCAATGCTTGACCATGATTTTTTTTCTTTGGTTTAGATATTTACATCGCTTTTGCCTTTGAGAAAACCAAATGATTCTGGTGGGCCGTTTTTTTTCTCATTCTGTCATCTTATCATACTTGTAAATTCGTTTTTTTACGTTACGTGTATATTACGTATGGCAATCAATTTATGATTGTTGCTCGCTAGTACATGAAGCTCTTAACATAAAAATCTGCTTTACATCCAAAAATCATGCTCCAGTTTAATATCACAAACACAGGAGTTATCTTAGATACAAAATGAGACGTATATAACTCCTCTTAAGTCAAATTCAGAGGCGAGATCTAAAAGGAAAGAAAGGGGGACAAATATAAAGTACATTAGATCGTTGAAACATCGACACAAGAAATTAAACTGTGAAGAGGGAACGCCGAAGGAAGGAGGGGAGAGGAAAGAGGGGGGAATACTAAGACTATTCACATGGATGGAACTTTAAAAAAAACAAACAGGAATCTGCAACGCACAATCACTCTTGGCCGAAGCCAACAGTTTCCCTAAAAAGCAGACCGTTAATATCACACGAGAGAGAGAAGGTGGGTTGGTGTACGACTCACTCTACAGCCAACGTCAATTTCTGCTCCAGACTCGCATAGTCTTTATAAGGCGGGAGATCAATCCGATTAAAACATGTATGACTCTTTGGCAACTGCGATGGGTCACCCGATTTTTCAATCGTAAACCGTCGAGGACCATCCGAGCCTTGTAAATCCTTGAAACCATTGACGGGTATACGCGAGGTTCCAGTTGCAAATTGGAGCAAGCGGGACTTGCGTTCAGGTGGCCACGACCGAACGCATTTCCAAAACCACTGAATGACGTCGTCGGTTTGTTCATAACCACGATAATCAGTATATTTAGTCCAGTCGTCGCTGCAAAACCCTCGAGAATCAGTCTGAATCACGAATGGTATAAAGTACAGTACATACACGTCAATCTCGGACATACCACCGATGAGCAACTCCAATTCCCTCTCATCAAATACATTGACCAAATCCAATGGAATGAGTTCACTAAATCCGGACATGAAAGCATCAAATTGCTCCTTGACGCGCTTGGAGATGCGGTATTCCACCACGCAGTCGACATAGTCTTTCTTATTCTCCTCAGTTACCTGAATGTCGGCGCCTCCAGGTTTGAGATCCAAAGTCACCATCTCGCCAAATCGATCTTCTGAGGTCGTAAATGTCTCATCAATGATATCCGTGATGTCGTTTTCCCTAGTTACGGTGCCCGGTCAATGACCTGGTATGCCTGACAGCATCGAAGAAGACTTACAGCATCCATGTCAAACCACGATGTAACTCCGCATCGACACTCTCCAGGTCGGATAACGTCACCTTTTTCTTGAGTATCATCTTGTAGAAGCTGACAATGAAGTAGGCGTCAAGGAAACGGCGATGGAATATGCCCAGACCCAAGCATCGACCGATGAATTTGAAGTAATTGAGATGTTCGGGGTTCACGCCAGAAGCGGGATTAATTTGAAGAGTGTAGTTGTCATGGGCGGAGTATTCAAAGAGACAATAGAACGGGTTGAACATCTCATGAGACAGGAGGAAAAAGAATTCTCTAGAAAGCAAGGAGATTGGCTTCGCAAAAGTTAAAGTTGGAGAAGGTAAACCCACCTAGAGAGACCTCCGTAATCCAGACCATCCTCACCATCGAATTTGATCATTAGTCTCTTCTTCAGATCATAAGGTGCTTGTCTCATGATCTCTGCGTAACTATCCTCAAAAATATGGTTGCGCCTAACTTTGATCTGACAATTGCCGGGCTGAGCACGCATTGAAGGTTGACTTCGGAAGTAGATAAGCTTCCTCCTAAAGTCTCGCTTGTATTGCGGTACACCTTGATCAAGAGTAGATGGTAAGCGAGGATCATCCCAAGTTGTGGTCCTGGTGTTATGATCGACAAAATAGACTCGTGCAGTCGACGTCAGACGCATTTCCCAACCCGATGGCAATGGTCCCAACTGAGAAATAGTCTGCGATTGAGATGACCCCTGGCCATTAGGCCCCACTACACGTATAATAGTCTGTCGTCGAGGATCAACCCATGTTGTCGTCCGTGTGTTGTGGTCGACATAATAAGGGCGTCCCTCTGGCGTGTACCGCTCTTCCCAACCATGAGGAAGGGCACCCGAGCCAGCAGTCGTAGCACCAGTAGTTGACATTTGGGCAGGAGCGTTTGTCTGTGTCGCAGTTGTGTCGGTAATGCTACTGGTACGGTTTGGTGGATTGGACGCTTCCAACAAGTCATCTGCAAGGATACGCCGTGAATGTTGATCCCGGGCTGCATTTGTCTCATTATCCTGAGCACTAGTATTGACAGCGGCATTAGCAGAGGGTCGATTCCATGTCGTGCTACGAGTGTTATGGTCAACGTAATACGTACGACCGAGCGGATCGATGCGCCTTTCCCAACCCGTAGGTAGTGCACCGTACTGGTCTACATTTGGATTGAAGTTGCGCATGTTCGGATTCTGGGGTGAAACACTGGCAGAAGGAGCGATTTGTGATGATGCAGAGGAGAGTGGAGAAGGTGCAGCAGAACCAGTTGCAGAGGTGGATAGTTGGGTAGATGACTGTCGTTCTGGCTCTACTGAGGCAGTTGCCGAGGGAGACGTATTTGGAACAGGCATTGCAACAGCATCACCAGTGGTGGCGTGAGAACTCGGTGTGCGCGAAAGATTCCCACTGACGGTAGGCTGTAGAGTGACATTTGAAGAAGTGGTCGCCTGAGAAGCTCCATCTAGGCTGAGATCTGCAACGGCCGCAGATAGGCTACTTGATGCAGTGGCTGGCCCTTGGTTGCTGATTGGATGACTGGCATTTGTGGTCAGATAAATGATTAATTTCCCATGTACAACCAGATTGTCATTGGACTTTTTGAGGTCTAGAGTGAGCATTTCTGCGAGGCAGGATAGGAGCATTGCGTTGGTGCAACCATAATTAACGAAAAACATAGACATTACGCACGATGGCTATCAAGTTCCAGATCCAGCACGTCGCTAACTCTGATGTTCACGACACCTAGGAAGCCCTGATCCCTCCTCTTGAACTTGCGTTGGTCGAAAATCTGAACGGCGATGACGGATGATTCCTTTACTGTTCTAGATTAGGAGAAGTTTGGGTGAGTTGCAAAATATCAAAGTAGGAGAGGCCCACATGTCGAACGACTCATTCCAATATGGATTCAAAGTCCTTTTGATGACACTTGTCGTATGGGTTTGTTCGGCATCAACAGTGAGGACGGCGAAGGGGTCAGGAAGCCTGAATACATCACGCTTCGACAGGCCATCTGCAGCGACGACTGTGTTCAGATGTATGAGTTTAATGGCGCAAACATGAGCTTTCAAGATCAAGAGGAGGACATCGGGGCAGACCGACCTGTCGCTCGTATCCTTTTATCTCTGTGAGCGCAAAAGATGAGAAATTGCTTGGGATGGTAGAGTAGTACTGCCTACATGGGACGAGGAGGGACAGACATTGCGGATGAACTTGTGTTTGTAATTTGCACAGAAATGCAAATTGGTTTGTCCAAGCAGCAGGGAGGAAACAAAAGTGATTTGTGGAAAAGAGCCAATTCTCTGAGAAACCACCATAAATCAGTCACATGTCACTGCACTGCCCTGTTTATCGGTCTCTTCTGCCCGAAAACAATTCTTTTCAGGGCGTATGTTTCTGCAAAATCCTCGTCATGACCAAGGAATCACTCATATCTATCGCAACTCGGCTTAGTTACAAGCTGAACCACTTCTCCATTATATCAACATCGGCCATTTCCGAGGTCATGCCGAGCATGGCGTGTAAATATTCATTATCTGTCTTTATCATAGCAAACATTGATTCTCCTCATTCGAGCTAAGCATTGAAGTCTACATTTGAATACAATAATGGGGTTGTGGCACTGCGTAACGGTCTCCAGTACATACTTCCTTATTGAGCTTCTTGACGTGTAATGTAAAACTTCTCACATTGTTTGCTTTCGCTTCGCTTCGAAATCACTGCTACTTTCCATGCTACCATGCCCTCCCTACCAACCGAGAACCCAATAAGTGCTGTGAGCGACAGATTCGCACGGATAATCTTCCAGAATTCACAGTGAAAGGGATTCTAGGCACACAACCACACTGCTAATGCAGAAGAACACACAAACAATGGTCTTATAGTCCTTGCCATGGAGGAACACACCAAGGCTGCTGAAGCCTTCGCAGCCGCTATCGAACGAAGTCATGATGAATCGGTCAGCTCTTTTCCTACTTTACGCATGCAACAATGATCAATCGCTCTATTTTTGTAGGCAAAACGCACCTTGCGCATGCTCTACAACGAGCAATTGAAGGAAAGTCGAGAACTCAATCGACGTATTGAAAAACTCCGGGAAGAGGGTAAAGATCCTTCATTGCCACAACCCACAACGGCATCCAACATGCAACCCAAAAACGCTCTGATTCCTCACAGAGCGATGACGTCTTCACCTCAAGTACCTGGTCGTATGGAATCACCTCAACCTCTGCAAAGAATGACAGATACAGTAGACGAGTCTTTCATGCTCCTAGGTGGTCAGCAGGTAAGTAAAAATGAGCCCCTGATGTTTCATTGTTTTTCGCATGGATGATGTTAGTCAGAGCCTGGTGATCCATTCAATCAGTTTTGGAACATAATGCAAGGAATGCTCGATACTCTTTCCTCCCCAGTGGCATTCGCAACCGCCCCCTTAAGCAGCCCCAATGCCTCCAATGCTCCAACTTCATTACCAAATGGTTTGGCGCACTCAAGAACGCCACCATCTTCCATGTCTCTTAAGAGCTCAAGCTTCAATGGTGATACGGAAGTGGGTGAACCTATCTTGACGAGACTTGGACGGAGGATCGGAATGACAAAGGAGACTATTCCAGGGATGAGGCATTCACACAAAAATCCACAGGTCGATGCATCCTCAGAAGACGACTTTGATGAATCATTATTTGACGTCGGTGCGCCTATTCTCTGTCTTTCCCCGTTTAATCATTCTCATCTATCCAAAGGTGATGATCTATCCGAGTCTTTCCTTGTTATTCCATCAGGCTCAGAGATAGGGGCGCTGCGAAAGGAGAATGCAGCTCTGAAGGTAGAGGTGGCTAATCTGCAGAAACGGCTCGAAATGGCAGAAAAGGTGCTTCATTTACATGAAAAACAAGATCGACAATTGAGGGATAGTATATATCAAGCTAGGAGAGAGGTTAGCCTCCACCATCCTTATTCGCTTTGTTTTGCTCCTACGATCTCTAGGCACAAAGAGTAATGGGTAGTTCGATGCAACAACGAATAGGCCCTGATCTGGCCAACCTCAACCTCAATGTTACACCACCAGTATCAACACCATCTAGTCGGGAGAACCAATATCTACAGAGAATTAAAGAGTTGGAGAACGATGTCCGACAAGCTCGGGTCGAAAATGAGAAAAATGTGCGTACATCGTGCAGATGCTCCCATGAATTGTGCTGATTTGACATACAGCAAGCGATGATCAGGAAGTATCGCGAACGATGGGACAAACTGAAAGAGTCTGCTAAGCGGAAAAAGGAAGCGAAGGCTGCTGCTGCCGCCGCGGCATCGCCGGTGAGAGAGCGCATCGTGGAAGAACCCGAGGCCGAAGAGGAGTTGGACGACACGTAAATTAGGACTTTTGTTGTATCGTTTGTACTGTCAGTATTACTGTATGGCTTTCCGTGTAAATGTACGACGTATGAAAAATTGTAGGTTATGCGAAGAGGCCAAAGTCGACGATGCTTAGTGACCGAGCAAATTCGTGGAAGTAGTGGGTTGCCTGTAGGGAATCTGCCTCGGACATCACTCCGTTTGCTGATATGAGAGGAATGTTGAACGTCGCAACTAGATCAACGTTCTTTGATGGTACACGATACAACGCCATTAAAATTTTCACGGTATCCGGTGTGGCCGGGTTGGATTTCTTGATCAACTGGGTGCCCTGAAGGACGACCGCATGTGGTGTAGCGTCTCCTCGGGCATTGGGTATTCCACCGATCTGTTCTATTTCAGCTTTCTCAGCATCGTTGTCGTGCGCCAAAGCATCAAAGTGAAATCTGTAAAGGAAATTTAGTAAGGATACATTAATTGATTTTTCGAAGCACTTGCTCTATTGCTTTCTGGCCTTCAGATTCTGGGACGGTTTGCAGTACTTCAACTACAATGCTGATGTCACTGGATTGGGAAATGAAAACCTCTTGGTTATCAGGCAGTGGGCGAAACGTTCTAATGACCATTACTTCATTGCAAAGGAGCGGCAGGAGTCATCTCACGATACGTCGATGAGATCCTTGGGTGCCTCAACGGTGATAGCCCCACCAAAAAGACTGCGAGTGACAAGGGATACTGACATGTGTGGCTAGTTAGATCTTGATACACTGCCAGGGTTATTTTTACACGTGACTATATTAGCTAGTCACGGGAACGCTTATTTGTGGACTCCAACGCGTTGAACGTTGGAAATGATGGACTCAAAGCGGCGTTCTGTGATGCAGCCCCCGGGCGACGCTCATGGGAATCGGTCAAATATTCCAGTGCCTTCCACTACTAAGAAACCCCCAGCCAACCCCCGCATGTCTCTCGCTGGATCTGCCATGCGTGCTCCCAACTCGTCACTTTCGCTCAATGTACCCGGCTCTGCCTTCAAGTCCTCAATGATGCGCTCGCAGAATAATCCACTGCTTGCAAGTGTCTCAAAGACAATACAAGGGCGAACACCACTTCACAAGTACGTTCTATTTATGTGGTCAGAGACTGGTGGCTTGAAGAGATCTCTCTTGTAGCGCGCGACGACCTTCAATATGGTCCGGTGGGGGCCAAAGCCAACAACAGGGCAATCAACCATTCAAAGATACTCGTCCACTCCGTGATAGACAATATCAAGCCAAAATGAGGCACGACATCTTCATCTTTCTCCAGAGCGCAGGCCTCGAGATCGCACCCAGTACTCTCAACAACATCCAGGGCAAGGAATATCGTACTATATTCGAGTTTCTTGTCTTGATTCTTGATCCTGCTTATCCATTTTCGAGCGGCAGGTTTGAGGATGATTTTGCGCCCGCGTTGAAAGCCCTTTATTATCCTTATTCTCATGCGTTGGATAACAGATGGCTTGCTGCACCGGCAAGTATGCACTCGTGGCCTCCGTTACTGGGTGTATTGCACTGGTTGGTGGAGATGTGCAAGGTAAGCCTAATGAAACCGTCAATATCCGTCGACTGACACTCCGTTAGCTCCGGGACGAATATTTCGCTAGTGGGCACCCTACTCTGCAGGATACTTCACGGATCCCCGAGGAGTTTGAGGACCCGATGGACCATCAAGCAATTGCATTTCAGTATTATGAACATGCATACGAAATGTGGTTGAATGAGCTGGATGAATTTGTGGAAGCTAACGAGGACCTCGATTTTCGTTACAGTAAGCTCAGCATCTTCTCTTGCCAAGATGTATTTGAAACCACGACATTAGATAAGAAAAATGAGAAAGTGGAAAACGACTTACGGGAGCAACGGGAAAAGCTCAAAGCAGCTCAAGCAGAGCTGAAAAAGCTCAAATCATCAGAAGTAGGTCGCTTTCTCCAATGACAGAGTCTGATAGCTTGACCAGTTGCTACAGCCTCCACGAGTGATATTGGAAAGGGAACATAATACCCTCGTTCGTGATCGTGAAAAATACCTTGGTATTTTGAAGCGATATGAGTCACGAAGAGAGAAAGTCAAGGAGGTGATCGCATATGAAAAAGCGGAAAAGGTCACATTGAGTAAGTTGATAGTTTGACGTTCAGGTGAACTTTTTGATTAAACCGATTCAATAGAGTCGAAACTTGAGGCACTGACAAACACTCTTGCACATCTGACAAATGTCGTGCGGGAGCAAAATCTGACCCCTGAAGAGGTGGCCAAAATGAACAACGATCATGAGCAGTTATCGAAGAATCTTGATGAGCTACGACAGCGCATGGCTGATACACATCGTCACGTCATGAACCTGGAAGTCAGTGTATCTAATAAAACAAGCTCAGCTGAAGATGCCCTAGAGAAGTACATTCATCTATTGGTTTCACTCGAACTGTATCCAACACCCCCACCCCCCCTGGATCATGCAAATCTAGCCCTGGAACTGAATCCTGCGGCTCCAACACCTCAAGATCTACTGCAAGGAGCAGATCTCCGGAAAACGGTCCGACCGATACTCAGTTCAATCGCTGATGCTAAGCGAGCGGAACGAGCAGATTCGGAGAATGAGAAGATCAAAGTCGAGGCCGAGCTAGATAAAATTATACAAGAATGTGAGAACTTGGAAGAGGAGATTTTGGAACTGGAAAAGCGAGCCAATAGCGTCAGCTACCAGGCCGATGAAATACGTGATGTACGCTGTCTTCTCATTGTTCCGTGTTTGAGATCACTCACCCTGGTCCAGGTTGCCCAACGAGATGCGGTAATTGCTACACAGGACATTGATAACCTCGAACACAATATCGCCCAAGCTAAAGCCGCAGCGATTGCCAACGGGACAGGTGTCAAGTCACGACTTCAAAATTTGGAATTCAGGTGGGCCATTTCGTATCTGTTTTTGGTCGCCATGAGCTGACATCGTCGCCGAAAAGCTATCGAGAGCAGATTGACAAAGTTGCAAGGCTGAAAGAGGAAACTATTCGCTCTATTGTTAAGAACACTCATGATATTGTGGTATTCAAGGAAGAGGTGTCTCGGCATTTACTTGAGCTTCGTGATTTTGCAGAAGCGGAGTAAAACAGATATCTAGATAGTCGTATATTTATTTTGCAAAGTTTTTTTAGACGTGTTGGCAGGTTCTCTATGTACAATCTATTATAATGTTTTGATCCTGTGTATCCACTATGTTGTATCTGCTCTTTCTTATGAATGATTCATTGCAACATCAAAATCACATGGTTCTATTTTCAGATTGTCACCCTTGACAATACATAGTACAGTCCTTTGTTTCCATCTCGACTTGCCATTGACCTTCGGAGGGACTAGTAATTCTCAACTTCAGGTACCTTAATTGTCTCCGCTCTCTGGTTACAACATAAATTCTTTCTCGACGCCCATAATGCTGGGATTCATAACACTGCCCTCATTCTGTTGTCCTCCGAAGCATGATATGATCCTCTATTTTGCCGCCAGACTGTACGAATCGGACAACCACGCACGTTGTGTACGATCCATTGCCTATAGATGTGTAGAACATAGCCGTTGGCATCCGAGTCGACAGCTGTGCACTAATTGAGTACTCTATTCATTGTCGTCGGAGTGTACCTGGGCGCATAACTCTTTTTTATGACATGAAACATGCTATCTTTCTCCGTGCGTCTTGTTGCGGAACTCTGTGGATGGTCGTGAACCTCTGGGACTTGTTGCGGACAAATCTTTGCCGATGCCCGACTCTCTCCCTATAGTTGACATCCCAAGGGGAGCTTATCAGAGCACTGCCTATCTTGTAACGGAAATGAAGCTGCTGTGATCCACTCCGGCGCTCTATAGCCCTTGAGCCTATTATCATGGTTAGTTCTCCTTTTGGTAGCTCCTGACGCATCATTTTGTTCCATGTCGGCTTTATACCTACCCATTGATGGCAGTGACGCCTTTCATTAAGCTTATCTGGGGATCAAAGGCACAGTATCTATCGCTTGTACATTGTTACCGAAGTGGACAAAAAAAAATTCGTATCGAGTATTTAATGCACTGCAAGTTGGAGGACTGTTCGTGAGTTCACTCATTTCCTATCCCTCGACCGTTCTCTTCCATTGTCATGTCCACTGAGGTTCGCCATCTTGATCTGCCCCAGACACTAGACATAGAGTCGGGGCATCATGAACCCTGGTCACTGCAGACCGTCAGCGAAAAATCCTCGCTGCCAAATACCCCTTCTTCCCAGACTTTGGTCTCGAACAGTAAACCGGGCTCTGTGTATCCCTCGGGAGAAAAGTACGAGATTAAACTCGAGTCGGAGAGCCCACCAAAGCCTGTATCTGTGCCCAAGCCAGCAAAGAAAAAGGTGTCAAGATGGATACTTTGGAACCTGTGGTTCAACACCTATAGGTATGAGAATCCCCTTGTAATTTGAACAGCTGATTTTTTGACGAGATTTCACAGGAAGTTTTTTGTTTTTACCTTGTGCTTTAATATGATCGGTCTCAGTCTTGCGGCATCTGGTCATTTTCCGTATGCTGCCAACTATGCTGGTAGCATTGCCGTTGCAAACTTTAACTTCTCCATCTTGATGAGGAATGAAGTATTTGGACGCCTTTTGTATTTATTCTTTAACACACTCTTCGCAAAGGTTTGTTGTCCCCCCGTTTGCCCAATCGATGGGCATTGACCAAAAAAAATGCTTCTAATCAACAGTGGCCGCCTCTCTGGTTCCGTCTGGGAATCACGTCTGCGCTTCAACATCTAGGGGGTATTCACAGCGGCTGTGCACTCTCGGGCATTGCTTGGCTTATGTTTAAGGTTGTCAATAATTTTAAGAAGATGGATATCATACACCCTGCTATTCTATCCCTGGGTTTGGTGACACTCGTTGCGGTCATCCTCAGTTCCGTAGCTGCGATTCCTTGGGTCAGAAACACACATCATAAGTAAGTTTTCTTGATCGATTGTCGAGAGCAATCTGATATTGATATCCCACCCCTAAAGTGTCTTTGAGCGCCATCACCGTTTCATTGGGTGGATCGCCTTGTTCTGTACTTGTACGCCACTTCCCCCCGACGATTCTCTTTCCAATGTCAGTTGACGATCATGGTATAGGGGCATTTGTCATTCTCGGAGACCTTTATGTCCCGGAAACTCAGACATGGAATCTGAGTGGAACTCATATTGCCAGACAACAGGATTTCTGGTTTACCATGGGTATGACAGTCGTGTAAGTCTTCACTCCTTTACGAAATAGAGATATCACTTAGACTAGTATATGCAGCATCGCTCTGCCATGGTTCTTTATCCGCAAGGTTCCAGTAGAAATCGAGTTGGTATGTGTTATTTCCATCTCTGAAGCACTATATAGCCGATTGGCTGATTCGAACATTGCTCTTTGAAAGCCCTCGTCAAAAGCTGCCATCATCAAATTTAAGCGTGGAATGCAGCAGGGTCTCCTAGGGCGTGTCAGTCGCTCGCCCATATGGGAGTACCATCTCTTTGGCATCATCAGTGAAGGAACGCAGGCAGATTGTCACTACATGGTTGCTGGTGTTCAAGGTATCTAGCTCCCGTTCGATTAGCTGTTTCATGCACTCAGCATTCGTCTTCAAATAGGTGACTTTACGAGGAGCTTGGTCAAAGATCCCCCTAAAGCGCTTTGGACAAGGGAACTCAAGGTAAACCAATTTTCTGGTCGTTTTATGCCATTTGAAAATGACATATTAATCTCACTTTTTTTTACTTAGCTCGCCGGCGTCTCGAATTCGTCCAAACTATACAAGCGCGGTATCCGTATCTGTACTGGGACTGGTATCGGTGCCGCCTTATCCACTTGCATACAATCACCTGATTGGTCAGTAAGCTTAACCAAACGGAGAAAATTATAACTGACACATGTATAGGTACTTGATTTGGATAGGTATGCGAGTATCACGAAAGAGGTTCTTGGCAACATATTGAAAATTTTTTATTTTGTCAGGTTCGGACCAAGAGAAAACTTTTGGTCCTACTATTTCCGGGCTTATCCAGAGACATATGGACCCGGACCGCGTATGCCTTTGGGACACTAAAAAACGGGGTGGAAGGCCCGATACTATGAAGTTGTTAAAGGAGATATATGAATCTTGGAATGCTGAAGGTGAGAGCCTTCTTCGGCGAGAAGAACCTCCAGATTGATCAATTTCAAATGATCATTAGTGGTGTTCATTACCTCAAATTATACTGGAAACACTGAGATTATGCAGGGTTGCAAGGATGCTGGAATTCCTGCATTTGGAACATTGTGGGATTTTGTAAGTCCTTTTTGTGACGGTGATTTGAGATCGAGCTGAAAATTTATGTTTCTAGTGATCATGTTTGTTGTATCTTTTTTTTTTTCAACTTGCACCGCCAATACGCGATCACGGGCACATTGCTCACAACAAAATTACTCGGAATTTGTTTAGATATCTCTCACGATAGCCGTTTAATCTTTAAGATCTTAGCCCTTCGGAAAATTCTGTAGACAACTGGAAATCTCGTAATAAACCATGTCAACAACTAGATCCCCATATATATACATATGTTATACTTGTAAGTGACCCCAATATTGCAGCATCAGTGATATAAAATTAGTGCACGGACACTTTGATTGTCATGACACAGAACGATGACAGGTAGGCACGTGAGTCAAAAATAACAATGCTCAAAGGCCCCCAACAAAAGTCCAGCGGGGTTCACGATGAATCCTTGAAGAACGGTCTGGAGATTCTAGCAGGTGATCTCATCTTGCATGTGGGGAGTCTAACGCGTCAATCGTATCGACTGATGTTCTTGAAGCTTAAAAACCAAAAAAAGTCCTTCCTTTGTTCTGTCGACTTACTAACACCACATGCATTCATTTTGTTTCAGAAATCCTTATCGAGTAAAGTTTCGATGATAACCACAGTGCTAGCTCTAGAGCTCAAGAACCCTGTGTTCGAGTATCAAATGCTACACTAAATCAAATCTTTTGTTTCATTGCTTGACATTGGTAGCTGCGTTACATGATTTAGATACAGATAAATAGGTGTACTGAATAGACTGTTCGTCGTGCGTTTTCCAACGAGTCTCCCCCTGATATTCTGTTGCTCGTCCTTAACTCAACACCCTGGTCCAGCAGAGATTTCTGATCGGCGATGCGTTAAGAATGGTCCTCCAACTTTCGGGATTCTTCATATACGCATTACATTCTCTCTGGCACCCGCGCGCTTATTCTACCACGAAGGGTTGTCGTACCTCTCGATCAGGCCAATTCTGCAAATCCACTACTCCTCCCTACACCATCTCTAAACCCCACATGTCAGCTCCAGCAATCTATCTCGGCATCTCAACCCATTTTTAACCTCAAACCATCTTTGATGTACACACGTGTGATAATCATAATGATGCGATCTTCAATTCTTGTGTGAACCGATCTACAAATCTGATAACAAGTAACAGTTCTTGGATCTCATCGGCCTTTTCTTGCTCTTTTCGATCTTGGCGGACCATGCTGTGTGAGATGCTCTTCTTTACCCTGTTATGGATAATCCTCCACGGTGCGGAAAAGCCAAAAGCAGACACTTTCCTTGTCTCTAGTCGGAACAAGAGACTCAAATTAAACCAAGACTGAGACCATAACGACAGACTTTTCTCCAAAGAGACAAGACTACTTACACCAACATCATGCCAACACCCCCCAGATCGCGTCAACACAAAAGGTCAACTCCACCAAAACAAACCATCCATCCACACATACAAAAAAAAAAGGCCAGACATCTACCATTTAACAACTGAGACAAAACCTTATGAGGACCAGACGGACTACTTATGATGTATTTATAGACTACTTACGCTAACAAACTCTTAAACGATGACACTAACAAGGTGACATTACAGACTATACT
>Ga0153947_1000356_pt1 | contig 22356 bp, 28 predicted proteins | sample TSNJ031MetaG_FD_104697 | JGI IMG/M metagenome (GOLD analysis project Ga0153947, IMG submission 104697) | Attine ant fungus gardens microbial communities from New Jersey, USA - TSNJ031 MetaG | ecosystem: Host-associated > Fungi > Mycelium > Unclassified | place: USA: New Jersey, Wharton State... | reverse complement strand
TAATTCTAGTAATTTGTGATTGATTCAGTAAAATAGTATATTTTATAGCAACTACAAAGAAAACATTGGCAGAAGAACTTGCTAGGTTATTCAGGGATCATGTCTGGAAATTGTATGGCCTTCCAGAAAGTATTATATTGGATAAAGGAGTATAGTTTGCAGTAGGAATGATAAGGGAATTGAACAAGCTGTTAGTGTAAAGGGACCCTACCAATACTACCCCTGGAACACTAGACCAACCTTCTAGAGCAATCCTATATCTAACTAAATATTACTACATAATATTTAATTGCCTCTAGCTCAACTCAGCAACTCCTAACCCTGACTGGTGGGACTGTAGGATCAGGGATGGACAAACTATAGTAATATATATAGTATAGAGTACACCCCTAGGAGCCTTATCCTAAACTCTAAGAATTCTCCTGGAGATGAGTTGTAATATAACTTAGGAGTCTGATATCACTAAGGATTCTTCTGGAGTCCATTCTACTCTGGTGGCCCTTACAGTTAGGAATCCAGACAAAGCTGGCAATAGCCTATCACCCTCAAACAGATGGGCAAACAGAAAGGATCAATCAGAAGTTAGAGCAATATCTAAGGGTCTTTATTGATTATAGATAGGAGCAATAGCTAGACTAGTTTTATTCAGCTACAAAAGTGTCCCCCTTCAAGGCAACCTATGGTCAGGATCCACAAATGGGATTTGAAGGAAGAAAAAAGGGGAAGTTCAAGGCAGCAGAGAAGTTTGTGGAAAAAATAAAGAAAATCCAGGAAGAGATAAAAGCAGCATTAGGAAAAGCACAGGAGGAGATGAAGAAGTATGCAGACAGAAAGTGAGGAGGAGTCTGAACCTGACACACCCTACCCCTGGAGGGCTCTAGTTACCCTCTCTGCCCCACTCATCTATTACTTTACCCACACTTTCCTTTCTTAGTTGTGTCCCTTCTATTAATAGAAATATTATATGCATAGCACGTGCAGCGTATCAGGGTCGACAAATGCCGCTCTGAACATGGACGATCATGACCCAATTTCCCATTTCTTCCCAGATCAGGAGTTTGTTGACCTTTACGAGGTCCTGAACCTCAGAAATACGGCTACTCAAGACGAAGTCAGGAAAGCTTATAAACGACTTGCCCTTCTTCATCACCCAGACAAACACGCCTCTGCAAGCGATGAAGCCAAGAAAGCAGCTTCGCTCAGATTTCAGCAGATAGGTTTTTCTTATGCTGTATTGAATGACGAGAAACGAAAGGAGCGATATGACAAGACCGGCCGCACGAGTGAAGGTTTTGATCTTGGACCTGGGGATCAAGGGTGGAAGACCTACTTTGAAGATCTTTTTGAAGGAATAACTCGACAAAAACTGGATGAAATGAAGAATGAGTATCAAGGTTACATTTGATGCACTTGACAGGTTTAGTTTGGAGATTGAAATACTTGCAGGATCTCTTGAGGAAATTGAAGATTTGAAAAAGGCGTATCTCCATACCAAAGGTTCAATTGGCGAGATTCTTACCCACATACCCCACTCGACGATAGATGATGAATCACGATTTATCGTCGAAATTACAAGACTAATCAATCAGGGTAGCCTTCCCAATATGAAGGGATGGCAGAGGAGCATCAAGGATGAGAAGGCTCGCCTCATACGACAGAAAAAGAGCCAACAAGAGGCTAAAGAAGCGGAGGGACTGGCCAAGGAGCTGGGGATCTGGGATGAGTTCTACGATCAGGGAAAGCCGAGGAAAAGGAACAGAAAAGGAAAGGAAGCAGAGGAAGAGGAGGGAGACGAATCTGTTTTGAAGGCTCTCATCGCCCAGAAGAAGGAAAAAGACGCTCAGATAATGGCTTCTTTCATCGATGGCTTGGAAGCCAAGTACGCTCGTACAGGTGGAAAAAGTGGCAAAGGCAAGAAACGTGGACGTATAGAAGTTGAAGGCGATAATGAATTGTCAACAAAGACGGCCAGGGTCGAGGATATTTCTGATAATGAGTGGGCTGAAATTCAGCAGAGACTTTTCGATAGAAATTTGAGAGCCCATCCATCAAAAACAAATGCTAGAGAGAAGAAGGAACGGAAAGTCTCTAAATAATTCTCAACTCCACTCTCGGTACTGTTCAACTTCGATGTACCAGCAAACTTCATTATTCTTCAGTAACATACATAATTATAGATTGCAGGAAATAGAAACAGGGTCCCTCAAAAATAACGAATGGAATCTATGCCCAAGCTCCTTCTGGCATGGATGACTGCCGCCAACTCTTTGATGCTCTCCTCCAGAATGACCACATTATCCAAGAGCAGGGATAGTGTAATCGTCTGCTCCACGTGTGACTCACCCCCATTGTTGATTCTTTCCCTCCACGAGTCAAAGATCTCGTTGTGGCCTGAGGCGCTCAGCCGTTCGGTCTCAGGCACATCTTCCTTCTCGGCGTTCCACTTCGGCACGTTGACGGGAGTCCAAAGTCCAACAGAAAGCACAGGTGCAGCCAAAGGTCGGACTTTGATAGAACCGGTCTTCTGATAGTGAGGGCCGAAAGGGTTCGCAGAGATAGCACTGCTCCCGCTTATGTTTCTAGAGGATGGTACAAATTCCTGGTTGTCTGTCGGTACCAGAAAAGACTGATTCTTCTTCGGTGGGTGAAATGAAACAGATGAAGAGGATGTTTTCGTTTGCGTTTTTGACTTTGTAGATGTATGGGGGGTAAATGGTGTAGGATTGAACAGTAAGGCATTTTCAGAAGACACATCTTGGGCGAGACTGAGAGCATCTGTCAAGTTCTCGGAGAAAAGAAGCCCTTGTCTCCTCTCCATGAGATATATATCAAACTCCTCGACGATTTGTCGATAATGCTCCAATTGATTCACAAGACCTTGGTAGATGGAGTATACAACAGGGCAGGAATTTTCGTCAATAGATGCAGCAGGCAGTACATTTGTCTCGTAAACCAAAGTTTCTTCTATCTTGAAATCAATTGACCGATCATCGTCATTATCACACTCATATGTCAGGTCTGTATTCTGTGCGGGTACGAAACGGGGGTTGTCCAGGGACAGTGTAAGCCATCCCGCCAGAGAACGATTGGGATCAAGCGCTAGCTTCACGAGAAACCCGGTGAGAGCGATGTTATAGTCGGGTGTGTTTGAGAAAAAGCTACGCAAGGAATCGAGAACGCGAGATAGGATAGGATCATTAACATTGAGACGATGCTTCCTCTGGCGTCGGATTTCGAGGTCTCTCGCAAGATCTCCTTCAATTAAAAACCCTGCCTGATTTCGTATGGCAAGCAACGCATCATTAAGATAATGATTATGGCCCGTGCTGAAAGCGTCCCCACTATGCGATGGATCAACGCGTGAAATGAGATTCATGTATAAGTTCGTCTCCCGTTCGTGGGTGTAGTAGGTCGTGAGGGGTTGGACAAAAGTGACCTCTTCATTACGAGAAGGGTAAATTTCTTCTGTTCCTGGATCACGTAACATTTCATCCTTGGTGCTGCCAATGACGCTAGAAGTATGAAGCGGAGTAGGCAGAGGAAAACTTGTGGCATAAGGATCGTGTATCACAGTGAAAATGTGCTCAATGGCAAGCTGAGGGAATCTGAAAGTCAGTGTCTGAATGAGCTGCAGAGCAGTTGTAGCAGTAACTTGTGACTTGGAGCATAAATTTGACATGAGAAGATCTTTGAGCGTAAATCTGCTGGTGGTGAAGTACTCAGTCGGTTTTCTGGTATTTGGCACTTCCATCTCGAGTAACGTCATAGCACTACTCTTCCGTTGTTTGTGTTTCGACGAATGATTTACTAATTGAGACTGATCAAGGTTTAAGGGTGCCTGTGACCTTGAATTGACCCGAGGTTCATCATTTTCGTTGATGAGAAATGTAATTAGTAGGTTAGAAAGTGGGCCGTCGTGGAGTGTCCTAAGCATAATCTCGATATAAGACATGACTGCCATGGCACTCCCGTCAAGATCTGAGCACTCCAGGATTGAAGGATATAATACATTCTCAAGGAATATGCGTCGGACCGCATCCAGGATTGAATGGACGATGGCTGTCCCTATGGAAGCTGACACGTCAATGTTATTTTCTTTGGTGTTGAGCTTCAATACGTCTTGCAAAAACTCCATCAGCTTGAGAAAATGATCCAATCGTTGCCTAAAATCAGGATCATCTGCTTTCTCAATGCCTAGAATCCGGCTACGCTCTTTCTCCAGTTCCAGTTCCTCTATCCCTTTTTGCGATCCGATTGGGCCACAGGTCATGGTATCCCCATCCCCACTCCCTCCCAAGTCCCGGAAAAATTCAATTTTTGAGGGCAAAAGGGAATATACAGCGCTGAGACCAGCGCCCAAGACTTCTGAGAAGTCACCATCAAGGATGTATTCGGCAAGAGTGATGACTGCATCTGTAATGGGGTCCGCTGGTGTTATATCTTCGTATTGAGATTTGGCTCCTTTAGAAGGTTGTCGCTGCTTGCCTGGTGACATAGCTACATCCATGAGGAATAGTAGACCTGCACGAGAAAACTCTCCTATATTTCCCTCCCTGTGCACAAATCGAAGGAGGTAATCAAATAGTAGAAACTCATAATCCGTCTTTCGATGGGAGGTTGAAGGCGGGGCGGACGCGATTGTCAACTGTGAAGGAGCTTCAGAAGGCACACGTTCGTTGAGGCTTTCCTTTTCTTCCTCTTCCTCTTCCTCCTCTATAGAGCACAGAGGCTGCGAGCGATACCAATGTCTATCGTGGAAGAAAATTAACAGAAGTTCGCGATATGTTCTTATTCGACTACACAGGATACATAGAAGATTGACCACTAAGATGAAAAAAATCATCAGTCAATCCAATAGCAGGGGTAGGAGGCGCACAATCCTCTTCATATTCCGATGGTCGGCTACGGATGGCACTTCCTGCGGCTCCGAGTATACGAGATCTTCCGTCTAACTGTTCCTGGATATCGTCACCCACACAGGTTCGTACAAGTCGCAAGACAGCTCGGTGGACAGCAGAGTGAACCAGAAATTGCTCGTCAAGGAGGACAACCATATTTTGCACCGTACGTAAAACTTCCGCCTGAACCCCCGAAGGTCTATCGGGTTCGCTCAATCGGACAAGTGAGCCAAGTACATCTGTCAACGGTCAAGGGCTATTGACTTAACGAGAGAATAGCGACACACCGTTCTTGAGAAGGTATTCCACGCAAACGCCAGTACCGCTACCAGTGTGCATTAAGCCAGCTGTGAATTACTCTTGAAAGAGAGACCTACCCCTCTTCAGTGCGGGTCGATTCCCAAACTAGAGCGTCAACCATTGATTGCAGCTTCTCAGGTACATTTGTCGACTTGATTCCTTGCAGCAGCTGCCGTTCATCTGGTTGTGTGAGTGTTGACTAGGCTCCAGAAAATGCACGTTAGCCTCAGTCAAAGGAGTTTGGCTCACACACACGTTAATATATTCCCATGACTTATGAAATTCTTGCGCGTAATCAATATGAGGGGCTCTTCGCACTGGCCGATTAGACCCTTTGATGAATTTGGAGAAGTAGTCCATGGAATTGGAGAAGAAGCGCCAGTCAAAAAGCTGAGATCATGATGCATCAATTTCATAGATATATTTTTCATTCCCTCATCGATTCAGTGCGAATAACAATCCATAAAACTGCAGAAATAACGGAGGTATAAACGATGATTTCAAAAATGCTGTGAGCCAGACTTATATCCAGACAGGGCACCAGCATGAGGAGCGTTCCCGCCCGAAGATAGACGCCAATCATTGAGTTGGATTCTTCGGTTGTTGCTGCCAATAAACTAGGAGGGTCAGAGTGTAGAATACAAACTGGGTGTTACTTACTAGCAAATGCAACTAAAAATAGCGGCAGGCCGTTGTCCCAATGCCGTTGCGATAGTCCTCTGACCAGCAGCAATGTCAGCACTGGCATCTACCACAGCACCCAACGCATGAATGCCCGATGTACAGAGACTCAAAACGAGACCCTTTTGAAGCACTTTATCTAGGGTCAGCCGAGAGAAGCTGAATCCACAAAACCAAGCAAGAAATACGATTAAACCGTTCGATATCGAGTCGATAACTGGTATCTCTTTTAACCGAAGAGGTGGCACGGAATATTGCCAACTGAGGAAGAGCAGGCATGTGATCGCAATGGTATTATGGAGCCGACGAGTGAGGAGTGAAACTCCCAGTATAAAGATAGTGGATAAACGAGCGGAAACACAGACGAGGGAGCGGTATTTTGGCTGGAGGACCCCTCCTTCGAGCTTATTAAGAATTTTTCGCGGGTTACGGCTATCTGTTGGATAATCGTACACATCATTCATTCCAAAAACAACTGTAAAATGTCAGTGCACTAGATGAACTATCTGACCAAACACTTACTGATACAAAGTGGAATGGAAAAGGAGAAAATTTGTAATGCTGCAAGTGTCACCTCAAAAAATGACAAGGGAATCTTCCGAGAATTTATTACACCAATGACGAATAGTATGGGGCCGAATGACCAGGATAATGGACGACTAGCAATGATTACTTGGACGAGGTCTTGGGCTAGTGACATCCCTGCTTAAAATTATCTTCACATTCATGATTTTCAATCAAGTATTCAGGGGTGGGAAACTAGAATCCGTTAGAGGAGATAGTAACAACAACATAGGCTCTGCCCGCTGGACTGAGACTAACACAATAGCCTACATCTTCCATCCTATAGTGTTACATTCCAGACCGCTTTGCAATCACTCATCTGCCGGACCAAAGATTACTGTAATATCTGCCACCAAAACATGATAGAAAAAAATGGAAATTCAGCACAACCAAACCAAAAATTATCTATCCTATCCAGTAAAAATATCATTGTCTATCTCTGATTATTGATAATACAAGCAATAAAAAGAAGCGTCTTTACATTCATGGGTGTTGTGTAAAGATCAGGAGTCTTGAGCAATTAGATGGTTAGATATTCCTGCAGATGGCGCAGTCAAACATGATACGATCCTTAAAAAGAGCAGCTGAAACAGAATTAATCGAATCTAGAAAGATGTAGATGGAGTGGACCTACGCAGGACGATAAGAGCTGCCAAAATAGAAACCATGATAATATAGACAATCGTGTACTTGACAACCTAGTATCTTGTTAGCAAGTAGATTTTCAAGGAATTGGACTACCCACAATCCATCTACGCTGTCTTTTTTGCTTGGTGGAGAAAAGAGGAGGTCGTATTTGTTTGGAGGGCCGAAGCCAGACTAGAAGATATAAGTGAGGTTGAGAGATGAACCAAGGAATGACTTACAGAGCATCGTTGAGTGAACACTATTGAAAAACGGAATTATGGTCGGTGGCGTCAGGATAATAAGAAGGATATGTGCCAAAAGGAAGTCCGACGTCCACAAAGACATCTCCACAATCTTCACAATAAACTCTCGGGCAGGTTGTGACATGGCTGAAGTTCCAAGCCCACGACCGTACCACTTACCAGTCCACCAAGCACGGTTAGTTTCGTCATGTTTAAATTCACGGGTGAGGAACACAGCAATAAAAATCTTCTGAATGGCACGTTGAATGGCAATGATTGCAATGACACCGAGAACGGCATGAGATGCGTCCCAAAGTTCCAAGAACCACTGGAAATCTAGTTAGCAGCATACAGAAAAATGTCTGGCAAAACGACACCCACAAAGAATTCAAAGAAAGCAACAAGACCAACCAATCCCAGGACATGGGCCAAGGTAGCCATCAAGGAACCAAATTTGGTCCAGGATTCCATCATGGGCCCCAAGAAAAGTGAAATGAAAAACAGGCCAATCAGGATCGCGGCATTCCAGACGACGGGTCCGACTGCAATGATAGCAATACGAATAAGGGGACTGGGTCCAAATTGACCATTCGCATCAGGGAAGGATTTCACAAACATGTATGCTACAATGATGATGATTGCCATGCAGATAGGCCATATAATCTCGGAAAAGATGACGGACTGCCAACTTGCTCGAGGGACGTCACCTGAGAGTTTTTCAGAAGGGTGACCCAACTTCTTTTTCTTATAACCAGTGATCATAGTTCTCGAAAGCCTGCAGTAGCCGTACCAACTGCTTGCCTTGGTCCTTGAGTTTCCACGAGACATCCAGCGCAGAAATTCCCGGTAATCAATGATGAAATCGGCGAAAGAAAATTGGTGAGGATTGAAAAGGAATGGCGCGATGCAGAGTGATAAGACTGAAAGCCAAAAGTAGATGAGGTGAGGGATCCAAATTGACATGGTGGCATAGAGCAGCAGTAGTAGGTTCCTCATGCCCATGTAGATACTTGGACCAGCAAAACGAGAGTACAAGATGCTGAAGGATATACGAGTTGTCGCAAAACCTCGCCCAGTTGCGATGTACCGAGCACCGCCGAATGTCAAATTACTGAGAATGGAGTTAGAGTAGATCTGGGTCGAGAAGACTTCAAAGATAGGTGATAATGACAAAAAGTGTTTTGCAAGACGGAGAATGGCTTTCCCAGTCCCTCGCTCCACCAGTTCTAAGGATGATGTCAGATATAAAGTATACAAAAGGGAAGAAGCAACCACCTTGCAGGAACAAAGGCAAGAAGGCAATGAAAAAGACCAAAAAGATTGAAGTAATGCAGCGTTTGATCCAGTCAAAGACAGGGATCAGATTGTAGCAACCAGGTTGACCTCCAATGACATTTCCTTGTCCATCAACACGGCAAATGGCCAGCTGCTTATTCAAAGTGCCAATATAGAGTACTGGAAAGAGTATGAGGACCACCAAATGATGAAAAAATGGACACGAACAAGTAATCATGAACACCTGAATGGAGTAGATAACCAAAATGTTGTTGATATGGAAGCCTGGGTGACCATAATAGAAAGTCAAGAACCGATCAATAGGTAGCTGAGTGCCCAAATAATAATACTCTCGACTGAGTATCTGTTCACCCATACCAGTACCAATCTTCGTCTGGAAATTAAGAATGGTTCCGAATCCAAGATCACGGCCCTTTCCACACTGATAATACTCTGAATGTTTGATTCTTCCACCCCGACCGAACGCATTCATGCCAGCAAAGATATCCTCATTAAGATGTAAACCCTTTTGTGCTTTGGACACACCACCGCGGGTGTTCATGAAAGTAGCATTTAGAAAATCAGGATGTCCGTAATGAAGCTTTCCACCAATCCATGCCAGGGCGCGCGCTGTCATGGTACCGAATGTTTGCTCCTTTCCGGCAGCAATATCACCAAGGACTCCGATATTCTCGGAGAAAATGTACTCGCGAGTGCCAACAATGGCAACAGGTGAGCGGTTAAACTCTTTATGACCCCATTGGGCGTAGGGACTTTGGCTTGATACAGAATACTCCTCGAATTCACCTAGGATATTGCGTATTTTCAAACATTCTTCCAAATAATTGTCCTGATTAGCATCGATCAACTGAAGGTATTCACCACGATAGAAGATGATTGCATGGTTTTGGTTATCTGACTTTCCGTCCCCAAGGATGGGATTACCAGGAAGCTCAACCCTGAATTTAGGTTTCCGCTTGCCAGTTTTTTCGTCGATCTCGGAGTGGCCATCGATGAGAGCGGAAAACAGTCTCGCCTCTCCTCCCTTAGTTCCGGGCTCCTCGTCAAGGTAAGCAATTTGCAGATCCGGATATGCACGTAACAAGAATTCTGCATTCTCTTGTTCCTCCTTGTTGAACTTGGAGAAACGTTGCATAGATATAGTAAACTTAAATTTGCGGCGTGCCATACGCTCTAATTCCTTTTCAAGTCGTTCTGTATTTCCTCCAAAGTTGTGAACGATATCTGGGTTCTCAACACGGTAGAGCAATTTGATGGCCTTCGAGTAGTTCATCATCCCGGATACGGTGCGATAAAGAGTTTGAGCACGGAGAGATGCCCAGATACGGGTGCGAAGGGTATATTCCGGGGAGGATGTCTTAAATCCGATGCAATAGAAAGGAAGATCATCGATTTTATTTGACTTCTCATTGTGCTGGTAGGCAGTACCATCCGTCGCTTCTGTCTCCTCTGCAAGAATCTTGGTATCCTTCACAAAGTTGTCCCACTCAACTGGATGTAACTGCTTCAAATATTCCAGTAAAGTGACCCGTGTATTTTGATCTTCCTCGCGGATGATCTCCCGTAAGCTCAACAGAATTTTTTCTGAATAATGAGGAACGAGAACAGTAAATGTTGGCATCGCATCGACGGGAAGTGGTTCAGGTAGTGCAGTCGTAAGGGAAGAGGCAAAGAACGAGATACGTCGCTCGGCTTCGCCACCGTCAGGGAAGAATGTATTCTTTGAGCCGTCTTGATGAGTGAAGAAGGGAGGGGCGCGCAAAGTGCGGCGGCCGTCAGGACCATCAACTTGATGATATAATAGTCGTTGAACATGATCGATCGAGAGGAGATGCTCGCGATACATGGAAATAATGATGGCATTCCAGATTTGTGATACCAGAACCTAAGGACAGTCAATCAGAAAAGATTCCAGATAGAATATAGAATAGCTAGCTTACTTTTGGCTTGTACTTCACTTCCATTTCAGCAGTAGCTAAGAGCTTAGCATAAACCCGCTTTGGGAGGCGGGTGTAAATGTCTTTCCAAGGGGTCCAGATAGATAGGCCAAGCGAGAACGATCGGCCGATACTGAAGATGACAACCCAGATAATGTACCACAAATATGTGTCGAGAAAGAAGAGAATCAGATCCATGACATACATGATTGCCAAGGCAAAAGGGACCTGATTGGTACACAGGCTATTGCCAAATATCTTATCATTGCATCCCTGAACTTTTGTCCGAGCCATAACAGCAATAGGACTACTGAATGATGATGTCAGGAAAAAGTAGGATTCTGTGAATTTGCATCCAAAAATTAACAACCACATGAGAATTGAAGCGGTGCGCGCGGTCCGGGGAAGTGAGGGATAAGAAGCAGTAAATGTTTGGGACGCCATATATTTTCTAGATTTTCCAGCAACACGATCACCAAACATTCGACCCGAGGGTATGATCCCAAACGCCAGCGTGGCAACGACGGACACAAAGAACTGCACAATGCCGATGATCAGAGGTATCTGAGAGTTGGCGCTTGCAGTACGGCCATCCACTAACGCGATATAGAAAGTGGGCCCAGCAGTCAGAGCAAGGATGACGAGAAGAAAAATCAATCGTGTCGTAAGATGAGAAGCGTTGTTCCAGGTCGTCGGAATATACGAAAATTCGGCGAATGTAGCAAGGATCATGATGCCAGTCGAAACTGCACCACCCAATGCAGTAGCAGACCACGTCATCGGCGCAGAAGGAAAAGGTTTATTATGGGGAGCATATACTTTCGGTGAGTTGAAAGCAGTATAGAAGTAGAAGAGAGCAATGTGAAGAATCCAGATGCGGTTGAAATTCACGAGTAGGTGAGCAGTGGAGCGCTTTTCAAAATAAGTCTTGAAAAACGTGCGTTGCCATTCGACTTTGCCTAACTTCATGAAGCGTTGGGTAGGGGGAATATCGATGAGTCGTTGCTAGAAGATGTTTTAAGAATGCTTGATTTCAGCACAAGATAAATGAAACATACTCCTCCCTGGAGAACAATTTTGGCGAGGCCTTCGGGATACCAGAAAAGTTGATTGATGTCGTCATAGCCGATGATCTGGTCATGATCTTTCTCTTTCCTCACGAACTTGCCGTCTAAAACCTCATATCCTTGATCTCTCATAAAACGATACAAGGGTTTGATGACAGTATTCAGGTAAAGACCCTCAGGCACAGGATCGACACGGTTCTGACATTCGGGACTCCGATAGTAGTCGTCGGCGCATTTGAAAATGAAGCATAGACATTCTGGAACAAAACGAACGTTGCCAGCTTCCCCCCAACAAAGGAGGAAAAGTGCAATCTGGCGGAGACGGTCATATTGGCTCATACTGTTCATTGCATTGCGCCAGCGGTTGAGCGCGCTATCTAGAGACTTTGAACCTGCAGTCTTTGCTCCTTTGATACTTTTCAGGCGTTGAAGTCCAGGGTTTTGTGTTTGACCGACCGCGTCATCCAGGTTGAGCTGAGCAGCAAAATACCATTTACGGTAATTTGCATGCTGACCACCAATATAGTCTGCATGGACAGTCAACAACGCTTGGTTTGGTGACATGCGTGATGTCCGAGAGTCCAAGAGGTGCATCAAAAAATCAAACTGAAGATGTGGAATAAATGTTTGCGTCTTGCAGTGACAGGTCAACCCACCATATTACGCATAGAGTCCCGTTGAAACCCAAACTTTTGCGTGAGGTCAAGAAATATATCCTCAATCTCTTCGGTTGACATTGGTATCTGGCGGTCAGCAGTCCAAGCTGGATAGTGTTCGGTGGAACCAAGACCTGGATCGGCAAAAGGAGAGGTGCCAGGAAAGCTGCCATGTGAGTCGACAGAGGGGTTGTATCGATTATATTCATTAGACTCTGAAAATTGTTGTTAGCAGTATGAGAATTGTTGATTCAGATATTCACAAACCATTGTTCTGGTCATAATATCCCGGGCTTCCTGCTAAACGAGCAGTACTTGAATTCATACTATTGTAGTGATCGCCTAGCTCTGAGGCGTCATCATATTCTCTGCGAGGAGATGGAAATGGAGGACCTTGTTGCAAAGGCTGGGGCGAAAAGAGTGCGTTTCTTGGATCCAAAGTCCTGGGATATTCTGGAACGGCCATAACGACTGGTATGTGGATGAGGATGGGAGATTATCTGAAGAGCTGTAAAGGAACGAAACGAGAAAGAGGCCGTCAGCGACAGGAATGGACTTGAAGGAAAAGAAAAAGTCGTCGGCGCCAGCGAGGAAGAAGTTGGAAATTCTTCTATAGCGACCCTGTAAATCTGATCCTGTGACATTGTCACTTGGTGATGAGAGCATCACACGCAATTAAGTAGACCGAAGAGCTTAGCCTTCGTGTGCAATGATGACTGCATTGACTGACCTTCAGAGAGTTTCTCGTTTTAACTGTATCTGACGGCAGCCACCTAGAAGGTAGTAAAAAATAAAATTTGGTGTTGCCCACGGAAAGGTATCGGCCGGCATGTCACACTTATAACCTGTCGATTTGAAGTGCTATCATGTTTGGGGAGGGCAAGAGTCTGTTTCACCCACGGTGGAAGAACACATCAGACGTTTATCTTTCATTCGAAACGCATTGTAGAAGCTCTCAAGTACCCTCACTTGTCTGGTTCTGTCTATATTACATCTCAGAGTTTCCCGATCAACTTCAGCTCCCTAACAAGCTCATCTACCGACCCTCGAGTTCTCTTTTACCGAAGAGCTTTCGCCTCATCGATAGTTTTCTTCGTGCTCCATCTTCCAGTGCTACTACCAATAACCACTCCAGTTTTGACCTCAAAAAACTTGACCCACGCTTGTGGGCCGCCGTTGTTCAGATCTTTGACCGGATACCCCCCCAATTACGAACCTATACTCTTGCATTGAACGATGAACTCTTGCCTTTGATCCAAGGGTTAAGAAACACAGACAGCTTTTCCTTGATCACAATTCTAGAACTTCCCGGCTGCGATGCTCTTACGGATAATAATGTTGCTGAGCTCAGATGCTTGCATGCACTTGCAGCATTTGATGCCAGTAATACTAAGTTATCCTCCCACGGCATTGTAACGCTTTCCCGGACGCTTTCCATCAATGACCCAAGCGAGTCTACACGAAAGCTTCGAGGACCTTGGAGTCTTCGTATCCTTCGCCTCAAGCATTGCAGTGAAATTGACAATGCAGTGTATCACGTTTTTTCATCCTTCCCACTTCTGGCTATCATCGGTGGGCATATGTATGGTTGTCATCATGGTGCTGTGTTTCTAATATTTAGACCTCCGCGGGACGAGATGTCGCCCTGCAGTGACTTCAGACCAGATGTCATTCCTGCCTTGTAAAGAAAGGAAATTGTTCTCTTCCAATTTGTCTTCCTCCCTTGCGCAATTACAGAGACTTCAACATAACATGTTTTCTGCTCCTGAAGAGTATCAATTTATCCTTCGCATCAAGAATCTCTGCCACGAGAGCGTCGCAAACCTTTTATACAATGCTAAAAATCCCTTGTATCAAGCATCCACATCAACGAGAAATCCACGGGATGACTACACTCATCACTCAAAATGCGATCGCGCTCACATAGAAGATGCAGAGCCATTACGGGAAAGCATCCTCAAAGCAAACATGGAACGTTACCCAGACCAGTCGCGTACAGAGGTGAGATTTCCGTGAAACCTTTATTGGTGCTTCATTCATATTATCCCTATAGTCGAACTTGCCGCCTATGGTCATTGGCAACAAACAGTTCGATGAGCATCAGACTTCTCAAAAGGACTCCGACTCCTATCACAGATCTCTCAAAAAACTAAAATTGTCTACCTTAAATAGTCGCGACAGACATTCTCCCAAGGATTGTTTCGAAGAAGAAGAAACGACTGAAATCATCTCAGACTCAGTAGATGAAATGACTGCTGAACCTAGGTCTCGCGTACCTCACGGCCGTGAATTATATTGGTATGATGCGGACCTACAGAGGGCAAACACATATGTTCCTATCAGTCTCACGAAAGGTCGATACGAGGATGACCTAATGCTTTACCGTCAAACTCGGCCATGGCACCACCTCGAGAAAGAGCTGCGCAAACTCCTGGAAAAGGAGAGTCGATTGGAAAACGCACAAGTCAACGCAGTTCAGTATCTTAATACCCTCGGAAGCAGGAATGTAATAAAGGCACAAGAAGGCTTACAGTCTATGACTGCTCTCGCCCTGCGACGTCAAAGAGAACAAAAATTGCAGAACGAGAGTGGGTCATCGTGCATGCAGATGTCTCTGAAGAATCCGCTCAGGAAATTTTCTCGATCACTGATCTCACAGCCGACCAAAGTTGGGCCTCTAGTAACCCAGAAATCTCTGAGACCGACACTGAAAGTCTCAAAACCCATTCGAGTGACACTAGAAGAGAACAGCCCAGCGATATCGATGTCGCAGGCACAAGAGACGACATCCTCTATAGGTTCAACATTCTGAAGTGGGGATGCCGAGCACTCAAAACGGCCAGACATATGTAATCTCGTCCCGGCATCACCATCTTGAATCTTATCCGGCGTTGCCATTCAAAGTAAACGTAACCGAGAGGTGGTAAAAAAGACTGGGAAGCATGGGCTTCAAAGAAAACATGAGTAGTCATGTATTTAGTGCTAAACCATCAAGCAACGATGTAGTTGGTTAGTAGTCGAAAGTGTTGGAATATCAAGCCGACGTCGTGATCCAGCTGAAGGTTCAAGAACCTTCTAGAATTTTTCCCATAGTATATACGCTTGGTAGTTTGTTGTGTGTACTCACCGGTTTGCAAAGGAATAAACTCTTCTCTTTCATTCCAAGCCAAACCAACCTGCAACTCTGTTTTTATGACAGAAAGCATACGTGACACCCTGAAGTGACATTGAGGTAGTTTGCAAACCTTTCAGATCGGTTGTTGGGGCGACGAGGTGAGCTGACTTGTCAAGGAATTTTCGTCTCTTTGTGCAGAGGACGCCGCAAACCCGTGGGAATAACTTAAGGGTTCAAGTTCTGTCGATACACCGGAATATCCGTTCATCTTCGCGCACCCATGCGCGCATCGACTTGCCTAGCTATCTGTAGACCGACGGTTCAGCAAGAATCCACTCGCAAGACTTTTGCGAAGGTCGGAACAACACCACGTATACAAAATCAAAGATTGTCGACAGTAACCAGGCCTTATACATTTCATATTGGTGTAAGTTGGGCAGGAAAACCACACCGAAACCCGGACTCTGGGTTCAAAATACCCTTTCCCTCAGACGGACTGATAGGTTCATGGAGAGATCAAACTCTAGCACGACCCAAAGCAATTAAAAGTACAGACGCGGGAGAGGATTTTTTTTTCGTGCAAGAGGTACGCCTTTCTATGACATCTTGTTACATCTGTGAAGCCATTTCTATCTTCCTTTCTCAATAGATGCAGAATGGCTCAGTATGTACACAAGATTCATAGCCTGTTTGCCACCTTATCTCAACCATCCTTCTCGTGCTTTCTGAGGGTGTAGCATTCGGTGTAGCGGATGGCGTAAGCGGATGGGTAGAAAATGGTGTCGACCCGTCTCTGTTCTCACAAGCTCTGATGTATCATGCACAACGATATTCTCGAAATGCCTGGGCAGGGGAACCCGAAATTGATCCCACTCTTGATTATGAAGAGCAAAAGCGGATAGAGGGCTGGGAAATGACACCATATGAATGTATCGGTCTCGCATATCATGGTGTTTTGAGAGAAAAGATGGTACTAGCAGGTAAGCTTGAGTATGTCATATCTAAATTGCCACCATTATTTACTGATCAGGTTCGAGCACCGCGTGTATTATCAGTTTGAACACAGCGAATGGGATTTTACAGTCTGCTAAGTGCGTTGCTCCATTCCCAGGATGTGCACTAAGAGTATCATATACTTCTAACATCCATCAGTCTAGGAGATAGTGGATTTGCGATTATACGGTCGTCATCAATATTTCATAGACAACGAACACAGACACATTCTTTCAATTGTCCGAAGTAAATATTTCATGATCGCCTCGGCCGATTTTCTCTCATCCATTTCCAAGACAACTTACAAAACTTCCTTCTAATGCCGGTCGATTTTCTGGTGTGATTGTTGACGCCCCAAGCGATGCAGATACATTCCAGACCAAGCTCAGAGACGGAGATATCGTGGTTGCTTATGTATGTATGTTTGCTCGTCATTTGGGAATAGAGCACACAAATCGTCCTTTGTCCATTATCCTCCAGACAGATGGGTTTTCAGATAATGTCTTTCCATCTGAGATGGCAACCATTTGCCGTCTAGTTGCACGGTCGGGCGGTTCTGAAGATACAATTGCTCAGGCCATGGCTGATCGCATGGTTGACTACTCTCAGTTATGTATGAGGAGTAGGACTAGAGTCAGTCCATTCGAGAGTGCGCTCACAAGTCTTACCTTTGCCATCTCTTCCTTATCCATCTTTTCCCTAGGAGATGCAGCACGGGAAGGCATGTTCTTCCGTGGAGGGGTAAGTCAATGGCCGGTTCTCTTTCTATCCTAAGTTGATATATTACATTCGCACCTACATAGAAGGAGGACGAGTAAGTGAATTATCATGTTCTACCTATAACAGCATACTCAGCCCAGTTGACAGTGTTACTATCGTAGTCGGACTAGTCAGGGAGACAACATGACGACACGTCATACCGTCATCTTTGGTGGGTAGCTTCATTGATTTGTACTATATATCATGTATATTCCTCGTTTCCCAATAGATTGGCATGTTGGAATTGATGCCCTTCACTACCCATGAACATTGATTATAGCATTTCTGTTACTCTCATGAATACCATCAGAGATTGCGTTCAATAAAGCTCTCAATAACACCAACAGGCGTCAAGGGATATTCTTTTAGTTGGATTTCGTCATCAACCAGGAGTGTATTGGGTTGAACAAATATCTTGCGTGGCTGACAAGAGAACACGTTGTGTCAGACAAGGAGTACCGGTATTGATGGATGTTGCAAACCTGTTTCTTTGCCAGGACAAGATTCCTTATCTCTCCTTCCCAGCCACTGAGGGGTGAGGTTAAGTCGTTATAGAACCTGCGGGCACCGAGACCATCGGCTGTGCTCTTGCGGACCTGAAGTTCTACGAGCAATCTTCCGGCTGCCTCTCTTCCTTTGGACAGTACAAGATTCCGATCGACCTAGGGACAGTAAAAAGACGTGAAACAATTAATTGGTGAGTGACCTCCAACGTTCCATAGCATACATAGTTTCACTCACCCGAATATGAAGGTTCACGAGAGCACCTGTACCATCACGAATCTCCTCTAATCGCACAATGCCGGAACGAATGAGGTGTTGAGTTATTCCAAGCCTGAAGAACATGTCAATTGTAGTAGCCCTCATATCGCTTGAAAATGTCACCTAGCCTGCATATGAGCTTGACCATGCTTTCTAGTGACAGGGTCATAGAACTCGAGAGCACGTAAGCCAGCCCTAGCCATGAGCAGGAACGTGATGTATTGAATATCCTCGACATCTTGTTGGCTCGTATACTTAAAGGGGCAGAATGAGCATTGATTTGATCAGAAAAGCTTTTGACCACCCACGTTAAAAATTTTCAAGATTGCAGGTTCACTGACAACTAACCCAGAAAATAATGGTATGAGGAGAATAGATAGATGTTCATTGACCAGACTTACGATAGAGGGCAACTGTCTCAGCGCGGCATTCTTCCATGGAGGAAGACACTTCACCAAGTACAGATCCCGGAGTCTGCCCAGGTTTGTACCAGGATGTGCTGAACATAGATGTGTGATTGTCAGAGAATCCAGATAGGTCACACGTACATCGGTTTTCCGGTCAAAGGATTGATGACCTATAGACAGAGTAAGCCAACTGATCAGAACATGAACAAAAAGCAAACTTTTTTAGGATCGAAATTTTTAGTTCCATCTGTAGATTCTTCAAACTGTTTGCCTGAACCATGACCCAGAAGTTCATGATTGGCAACTTGTAGCTCAAATGCCCGGCTATCCCAGGCATTATACAGGGCAACGTCATCGGGATGAACAAATGTGAGCTTTTCATCTAGAAATTGGGATGTCCACATCAGTCAGGGTCTATCGTTGACGGAGACGTGGCCCACTGGGAGCTTTCGCGGCTAAAATATTCTAGTAAGAGGTATATGAGCGGAGTCAGAACCAGCAAGCAAGGAACATATGTACAGCGAGTGAAACATTCTTGAAACCCGTCGATTCACGTATCTCGTAGTAGTTCTTATGAATTGATACTCAGCCTGGAATTTGTCTTTGTGAGATACCATCTCACCGGAATCTACCAGAAACAAAAAGGATTTGGGATCAGTTTGAGTGGAATCGTGGTTCAAGTGCTTGAGTCCTACATTTATGCCAGCAGGAATACCTAGATGAATGTTTAGCTTCGGATCGAAAATGAATGTATAGAGTTCCCAAACCCCCAGTTGCAAAATTCACGACTTCCAAAGCCGTAAAGTCAGGTTTTTTAAACTTATCGACTTCAAAATCTGGGCCCCAGGGTAACACTTTGATCAGTTCCGGTGCTTGATTCACCAGGACCTCGTATTTGGCGCTGAGTGTCTTGTTTACGATCGCGGTGAATCCTATTCATGATGAGCTACTCTATCGAGAAAGATGGCCGATCATATTTACCTTCCCACTCCGCACGTCCTCCATAAGGATCGACGTAGGTTTCAACAAACTGTTAAGATAAAGGTCAGACAAAGCCTCCGATGGTATATACATGATATACCCCGATGTAAGATTCAACGACAGGTCCGACATCCTTCACCCATTCCTCTGAAGCATCCTTGTGGGCTTGAATGGAGCCCGTCTCGAACCTTGCCATATGAGTAAGGTTGTAGACAAATGTAGACAAAGATCGGAAAGTCCGCCTACGATTTAATATATCCCTCGATCATCTTGGTCTGGTGTTCGTTCGCGGCAAATTTCTTGGCCTGGAAACATCAATAAAGAAAATATATAGCGTATGGTACCGGCCTCAATCACCTCGCCTAGTGCTTCGTTGACTCTCTGAAGTGCCGAAGAGAAATCACCATACTCCACTGTAACCTTGGCTTTCTTCCCCTGAGCATCAGTCTCATGAGTAATGGAAGCAGTTTTAGTGGCCGACGCCACTCGCAAGGTATAATCATTTGGTCCATTCTTCACAACACTAAAAACAACTGTTAAATTAGTCACGAATAGGAGGGCATTGAATGAATGACCCACCGAGTGTTCAATACATCAATCTTCAACTTCTCTGCAGCCGCTTGAACAACAGCAATCTCATCATCGTCGATCACGTCGCCGAGGTAATAGTTTGACACGTGTCCCAGGCTCCGTTTTCCAATGAACAAGCTGGACTCCGGAGAAGTGGAATAAATATGACCCTTGAGCTAAAGCAGCCCTTTCATGAGCTATCCGCATTTGTCGCAGCAGGGAGAAGCGTTACCTTATTCCACAAGGTTAGAACCTCATCCTTATTAACTGAACTTTGGACAACTGCTTCAAACTTGTCCACAGGAAGGCGTGGGTTGATTTTGGTGAAGCCAAATGATTTGTAATTGACCAGGTTACTCAAAACCTGTAGCCAGCTTAAGCCATTCCAATCAGAGAGAATGGTGAGACTCGCAACACACCTGAGTAATATATTGGAGGAGATCATCCCATTCCTCCGCTGAAAGCCCGGAGGCAACACGCAACTCGTCTAAATTTCCAAGCTTAGACTTGTCATCATTACTGAACGTGAGGATCAACAAATCATATAGCTCGACAGCTTGTGGGGTCCATTGGCCTAGCTTATTTGTTAAGTGCTTATGAGATAGATAGTGATATGACATGAGCCCCGACCTTGAATGATCCGGGCACCAGCCCAGGAAGCCCTGTTCAGGAAATGCGTGTATTTCTTCTCCTGAGGACTTTGCAGGTCTCAATTAAGACTCGTAATTGAGCATCCACAAGTAAAGCTCGCACCTTAAATGGGCGAAGGATTTGGCCACATCTAAACTGCATAGAGGAGCTGCACGGTCAGTAAGAAAGCGCTCATCATTGAGAGTAGCAGATGTCATTGTCCTCGCTTGAACGTCAATTCGAATGTAGGAAGAGATTGAAGGTCGAGCCAGGTGATATATCTGCGATCGGAGAACATCTCTCCCGGCTCGGGTTCTCCGGATGAGAATCATCAGTTGTGTAGATAGAGATCATATAATCACGTGCAACAACACAACATCTTCCCACCCCCATCACCTCGCAAAAGTCTACATACAGACAAAACAAAACAGAACATGAATGAACAAGTGCCAGAGACGGCTGCCCTATACCTGGAACCCCTATCCCAGGCCTGAGGAGGCCTGGGTCAAGGATGAAAAGGGTACACACCACCCCGACAAAAAAACCCCAACAGGAGGGCAATCCCCCTGGACCTACTGAAGACCCCGCCACTCAAAGCCAAAAGAGTCTCCCCAGCCTCCAGAGCTAAAAACCTCCAAACAAATAAGAATAACTCTGAGATAAACAACGCTCTGGTGTACCTAGCTTTCTATTCTCAGACTTTTTTTTAAAAAAAATCATCAATTTATTACATAGGGCTTGGTGGCAAACTGTGGTAGTTACACAAGGTATCCACTTATATAAGAAGGAAAGAAAGAAATAGGCAATGTAGGTCTTGTTCATACTATGTAGTAGTGTAGTGTAGATAAGAGATGTCATATACCAAATTTTTGGTTTTATTTTATTTTATTTATCATTTATTATTTATCTCCTAAATAATTACTCCTAGCTCTGTAGGAATATCATGGTGCAGACTGGATCTCTCTTATTCCAGTTATAGTATATACACAGAGTAGATATATGGTAGCAACCCAGTCTATAGATTAATGTCTACTCATCCATTATTTATATTTTCTTTTCTCCTATATACTTTTCAACTTGGACTTTGGACCTTTACTCAGCTATTTGACAACATCTCCTTGTCTCTGAAATTGACAATCACTTATGATAGAAAATCAGGGTACAACACATACATTAAAGCCAAGATTATCTTTTACTGTCATCTCCAAACTCTTTGCTTCTTGGTTAATATATCTTGGAGTATATGTATATTTCATTTTTCTTATTAGCTAGTACTTCTACTCCTTGATTTACACTATCTCAGAGTTATACTATTAGCTAACACCTACTTCACTCCACATTCTTGATAAGAGAGTAGGTTAGAGAATAGACTATGTTATACTATTGTTAAATAAAAGGGGAGCAGCATAGGAATAGCTAAGAATATACTAGGAATTACTGTGAATATACTGTGAATGCACATTCCAGGTTCCAGTAAGTGACACAAAGAATAAAATTAGAGTAAAGAATACACTACTAAAAGAAATGAGAGATATTGCTCTCTAGTCCTGTGGTTTTATAGCTAGTCTAGAAGGAATGTCAGTAACAAAGAAGAAATAAAATAACCTTGGTTTTAGCTCATGCACTATACCTCAATCTTCTATTACTTGTTGTGGTTGTAAGAGGATTATACTAAACTTTACTCCTGATCTACTAGTGGCAATCCACCAGAGCAACCCTATACTAATTAAATACTATTATCTAATATTTAATTAGTTTAGTTAGTTCCCTCACTCTCTACCCTAACTACTAGGATATTCTAAGATAACCACACTTGTATTTATAGTATAAGGGCAACCAGAGTAAAGCTTTCTGTTATATATCAAATTTTT
>Ga0153947_1000353_pt1 | contig 22421 bp, 25 predicted proteins | sample TSNJ031MetaG_FD_104697 | JGI IMG/M metagenome (GOLD analysis project Ga0153947, IMG submission 104697) | Attine ant fungus gardens microbial communities from New Jersey, USA - TSNJ031 MetaG | ecosystem: Host-associated > Fungi > Mycelium > Unclassified | place: USA: New Jersey, Wharton State... | reverse complement strand
GGCATCAGGAATAGTAAGGATAACCACCTACAATACATCGGAAGAGTTAGCATCTTACAGTCCCGGACAGATTATCTATATAGATTTGTGGTTCCCTATAATATTCGTATAAGTACACAATAAGAAAGCTATTGCGTAGCTAGAAATGCAGTATTTATAACAATTGCGACTGAAGAAATGCCTGTATCAGTTGGATACATACGAATATCGCCATTCGTTTCAAAGTTTATTTGCGCTATATTATTGCCCGTTCCCGCCATATCGTATTTGCCAATATCTGATTCTTGCCGCCTAGGACGAAACCCAACGGGTAGAGTTGCAATAATGGCACCACTGCCATATGTGGCACTAGATTTGGCTTTAATTTTCACATGTACTACAGATTCTTGCGTACGCCAATATTTTGAAGCGGCGGCATCATTAAATCCATTGCTAAATTGTATGGCATATTCCTGAGGCGGTGTTTTATTCACCTTATTTGCCAAGGCTTCAAGTAGGTACGGGTGAGAGTCCGGATCCCCGTTGTGGTCGTCAATGTCACGGAGGGTGGCGCCGAGCGCCATGTTTATATTCGCCGTAACCGCAACGGCCGTCCCGATTACGGTTACAATGTCCACGATTTTCTCGACGGTGGTGGAGGATCCGGACGGCGGAATCCACTCGGCGAAGTCGGCCGCGTTGCCATAGCAATAGAGCTGTTCCTCGCCGGTGTCCGGGTGCTTGGCAAATAGACCGATTTCCCGGTAGAAAAAACCGACCAGCAGCGCCGTGTTAGTAAAATAGGCGCTCACTGTCACGGTGCCGTCGCCGTTGGATTTGATTTTGGAGGGCTGGAGGGTTAGTACCTCATTGACGAGCCCGGTCATGGTTTGGGGCGTCTGCGCTTGGTGCATATATCCGTCGCCGAGGGCGATCCGGGTGTACTCGATCAGCTTGCCGGATGCGGCGTCCGCGATCATCCTCAGCCCGTTAATCGTCAGGTCATGTGCTACAAATGCGCTCATTATGGATTACCGCCTTTCATTGTATATCCTTCTATACTGGCGTCATGGATTGCATGCTTGCCGTGGATCCCGAGCGTGATGGACTCGATGCCGCTGGCCTGCCGGGTAATAGTCACGGTATCGGTACTGGCCCTGTGTTCCGTCACGGCGGCATAAAGCCGGAATTTGTCGCTGCCGATCACATGCCTGGATATTTCCGCATTGTTGACCGTGAAGCCCACATATGATCCACCGAGGGTAGAGAGCCGGATAACGATTGCCTCCAGCCACTGGCTCTTGCGCTTCACAATATCCAGCGCCCGGAGGAACAACTCCTCAAGGTCTGTTGTGATCTGAGGGTTTTCCGACTCGACTTTAAAATAATGGGGACGGCCGCCCTCATACTCCCACCATTCAAGGACAGTCGCATCTCCGAGGTACGATGCCACAACCTCCTCGACTGCCCATTTCGTCCCGAGCCGGGCATAAACCTTGTCGGAGTTCTTTATGAGCCGGCGCTTGGTCTCCAGCGACGCCGCAGTGTCGTACCAAAGCACGTTTAGCTCCCACGCCATTTCGTCGAGCTGCTCGTGTGTCATGCTGTCTATTTGATCCCACTTGCGGAGGATCGGGCGCTCGCAATCTATCTTGCGGACGACCTCGCTAATTCCAGCCGCGAGGCCCTCGGCGGTTCCGTCCTTCCGCATAAAGAGGGGAAGCAGCCGGCGATGTTCATGTTCCGATAGCTTCACGGCTGCGTCACTCCTTCACTACTTCATGCGTGACGGTGGCCACGCCGGAAAACCGGGCGACCTCCCGTTCGCCAAGCTCCATATAATGGGGGGAAACGATATCCACACGGAGAGCCCCGGTCAGGCCGTCCTCCCAGTTGGGGCAAAGAACGAGGGCCCGGAGCTTGTCGGGGTTGATGTCCCGGCCGAGTACGCCGCCCTGCCACTCCACATAGCGAGCGAGCGCCCCGTCCTCGCCCTCAATGGCTTGCACGGCGGCGGCGCGGGTCTCTGTGGTAACATAGTATTTGATCTCTATGTCGTAGTCCGCAAAACTGGGGGAGTCCACCGTCACCCTGTCATTAAGCGGTCGGACTTTGCTCGCGTTACATGCTTTGAGTACCTTGGCGGCCACATCCTCATTAGGCCCGCCGCCGTTGGACATAAGTACTACAAGGTTGATGGTGCCGCCCTCCTGATCGGAGACAGGTTTGGCGTCAACGATTCCCGGGTCGGCCGACATGGCATAGTAGCGGTAGGCTGCCTCCGGGCCGGCCGTGGAAAAACTCGCCGGCGCTAATCCGATCCGATCCCTATACCTGTTGTCACCCTCCTCCGTGTAGGGCTCGCCGTCGTCTCCTCCGCTGGTCTCGGTGGTATTCTGCACGCTGGTTATGTAGGGGATAAGGTCAACCAGCGTGCGAACGGTGCCGACTTTGTAGCCGTTGCACGCCGTCCCGCCCTCGGTTGCCTCGGCCGGCACATCCACATAGAGAGCGCCGGCATAAAGCACGGCCGGCTCCGTGGTTGCAAAATAATAGGTCGAGTCTGCCGTTGCCCGAGTTCTGGTCGGTATAATGACATTTTGGCCGAGCGCCTGCGCGACGGCAAAGCGGAGCTTTGTATTAGCCGCCGTAGGAGAGAGCCGCACCGTGTCTGTCCTCTCTCCTATCGCGTCGAGGGCAGTCCCACGGGCGTAGCGGCGTAGCGACTGGCGGGCCGAGTCGTTGAGCGCGTTATACAAAGCCGCCCACACGGCCGCGTCGGCCTCACCAAACAGCCGACGCTCGTCCCCCGGGTAGAGCGGCTCACCCACCTTTTGCTCCAGTGCCAATATAATCAGATCGTAAATTTCCCCCGCGTCAATGGTAAAAAAGTTTATTTCATTGCTCATATCTGCCTCCCTTACTCACCCGGGACGGTATTCACTTTAACAGCAAACTGTCCATCCTCCGCGAGTTCTGCGGTAATCTCAATGGAGTCCAGCGAGACGCGGGGCTCGTAATTCTCCACCAGCCACTCGGCATCGGCCTCCACTATCGGGGCCGTGTTTACGCTCGGCCTGTCTATCAGGTCGGCGTCCAGCCCCTTCATCCGGGCATAAGGCACCTCGCCGCGCCGGATCAATAACAGGTTGCGGACACACTGAGCAGCCGCGCTGTTTCCACTTGCCAGCATGGCATTACCTCCCAGCTTTCTGTTTTATAGCCGATTGTGATGGACCCACTCCCAGCGCCGACGTTACCGCGGAGCCCGAGCTGATCCCCGATGTGTTGGAACTGCTGCCGGACGAGGAGCCGCCCCCGCCGTCCTGTATGAAGGACAGGGAAATGGTGGCCCGCCTCATACCGCCGAAAGCGTCAAGCTCCACACTGGAAAGTCCCACCTCTTGAAGCTGGAGCCGGAAAGGGCCGAGACGTCGGCCGCCCAAATAAAACGGCCCCTTTTTTCCGACCTGCCTTTTCCATGCCTCATACTCCCGGAGAGGATCCCCGCCTACGATCTTGTCGGCCGTGTATTCGCATGTCAGGGGTTGCGGCTCGTAGCCCTTCACATTGGAAGGGTTGCCGCCGTCCCTGTCCTCGTTGGTCTCCTTTTTGAGCGTCTTGGAGATGCTGAGGTTCTCAAGCGGCGCGATCTTGTTGGGGGAGGTTTCCCACCGCATAGTGCGCCACCGTGCCATGACTCCCAAACAATCACCCCCTTACTGCGGCCCGTCGGTTGTCCCATGGATTCCTTCGTGTGTATGTGCGTTATAGCTTGGCACCGGCTCTGTGATCATGTCCTCCATGGTACCCTTGCCGGTGAGCGTAACGTCGCCCGGGACAATGCCCGGCCATTCTCCATCGGCCCTGCCAACAATAAAGCCGGTCATGTCTGCAAAGATGATAAACACGACCTCCGTTCCTTGCCGGAGATCCCCCATTTTGCCCCGGAGCCACCACGGGATCGTGATAGGCCGGGAGACCTCACCGGCACGGGTGGAGGAAATAACGCGGGCCATCGTGCTGTCGCCGTTCCGGTCTATCGGGGCCGGCTCTATTGCGCTGATGGTTCCCTTTTCAATCTCTGCCATTAGTACCCCTCCAGTGGCTTGCGGAAAAAGATCTTGCTTGTTTCCGTTACATAGTCGTGGCGTATACGATAGATAAAGGCTGGCCCATCCCATGAGCCGGCCCCTGCCGTTTTTATATTTACGACACTACCGGCTGCATAGTCCCGGAGGATCCCTGTCGGCAACTCCCCGGTGGTGGTGTTTTTGTTTTCGTACCGGAGCAGGCCGGCCGCGAAGCGGTTCGCCTCAGCCTGAGAGGACATCCGTATTTGCAGGACTTTATGCAACAGCTTGGAGCTGCCGGAGGCTGCGGAAAAAACGCCGGTAATGTTACCGTTGACGACCTCGCACTTGCCGTAGGCCGCCGCCGCGTTGTCGTTGTATTGAAATTTGCTGTCTGCTGTGACCTCAATAGTGCCGGCCGGTGCCTTGCCCTCAAGGGCTGCCTCCCCGTACATAACCAGCGTGCCGTCAAACACAAGGAAGGCCACGCCCTCAAGGGCGCACCGCTGTTCTAAAAAAAGGAAGTCCGGGAGGTTGTCCTGCCGGACATATTCGTAAAGCTGATCGGTCACGTCGTAGGACTCGAAGGCCAGCCCATGCCGGTCGGCGATCTCCTGCCCGAGCTGGAGCAGCTTCACATTTTCCCACGACTTGGAGCTCTTGTCCTTGGCGGTCGGGGGGATGGAGTAAGCGCGGAGGGCCATAAGGCCATTCTCCGGCTTGACGCTCTCCACCCACATTTTGCCGGTTTGGGCCGCTCCGTCCACGACCTTGATGTCGTCCTCGTTTCCGGGGCTCCAGCCGTCCCACACATGGTTGGTATCGTTGAAACGGATCAGCAGCTCGTCGCTGCGGGATGCGGCGTGCATATCGTGGAAACACTCATTGACGCTGATGTCGTCGTAAATATTCACGCCTTTATATATAATCTGCATCCGGTCAATGGCCTTGCCGCCCTCGTCCGCGTCCTCCGTAAAGCTCAGGGCGATGGTGGCAAAGGTCATATTACCGGAGCCGTCAAGCTCGGCCGCGCTCAGGTTGACGTTGTCGAGCTGGAGGCGGCGGGGGCCAAAACGCCGGCCGGCCAGATAAAAGGGGCCGACACGGCCCACCAGCCGCATCCACGCATCCAACTCTCCGCGAGGGTTGCCGCCGGTTACTATGGCCGTGTCATACTCCAGCGTGAGGGGCTGGAGCTCGTAGCCCTTGACCTTGTTCGTGCCCTCCTTAGCGTCGCCTGTGCTCTTGAGTTTGTAGGAGGTTGTGAGGCCGTGCAGGGCCTTTATAATATCCGGGGACACTTCCCACCGCATACCACACCATCGGGCCTGTACGGCCATTTTCAGCGCCTCCTTACTGGGTCATATTCTTCGGCCGCCTCCATGGCGGCAGTGTCTCGGGTGACTCCACGCTTTCAAGAATGGGTATCCTCAGCTTTTCGCCGCCGTCAAAAATGACAACGTCGATCAGGTCGGGGTTGGCCTGCATGATATAGTGGGCCATCCGCTCCTCGGTGTAGACCTTGAAAGCGATAGAGTCGAAGGTCTCGCCGCCTGCGGCCGTGTAATCAAAATAGCCCTTCACCTTCTGCATACGTTCCCGCCTTTCTGTGTCTGAGAAATTCCTCCAGATAGTCGAAAAACTCGGGCTCACATTGTTTTATAGCTTGCATAATGTCATTTACTATTTGCTTGCCGCCACCACCGCCGCCCTGTACGGTAACTTGCGGCGCGAATGAAACGCCGCCGAGGTCGTAGACAACAGTGGTGGAGCTGCCGGTGTTGATAATGTCGCCGCTGTCGTAGTCGGCAGCGCCGAGCATACGGCCGGCCTCAGCCCAGTACGCGAGGTTCTGCGACCTGTAAGTGGGATTAAAGCTGATCACGGCCTCCACCGGGTAGTATGGATCTTCGCCGGCGATTGACAAGCCGGAAGTAAAGCCGCCGGCCGCATATGCCGCCGCGGCAGTGTCGCCCATTTCCACGGTCGCGTTGCCTGTGAACAGGTCAACCACCCATCCGAGCCCGTCGGCTACCCATCCGACGACCTTTGATATCCAGCCGACAATAGTGGCCAGAACGTCCGCGATCGGGCCGAGAGCGCCGAGGAGCGGGGTCAGGAGCGGCAGAAAGGCACTGATCAGGGGGGCGAATAAAGGCAGCAGCGCCTCCACAAGCTGCATGATTGGCGGCAGCAGCGGGAGCACAACGTCGGTCAGGAGTTGCATCGCCACGTCCAGCAGCGGGGTTAATACAGGAATTAACGAGTTGATCAGTTGCATAATAGCAGGCAGGATCGCCTCGATTAACTGCCCGAACAGGGGCAGGATTGGTATGATGGCCTGATTGAGCAGCGCGAGCGCCACGTCCAGTACCGGCGTTATAACCGGCAGCAGGGCGGCGAGTACCTCGGCCAGCACCGGGAGGATTGCCGCGCCTATCTCCGAAAGCATAGGCAGGATCGAAGTCAGGAGCTCCGCAACCGGTGGGAGGATGGCCTCGACTATCTTCATAAGCGGCGGGAGTAACGCCTGTGCCAGCTTGAGGATTGGGGGCAAAAGCGACGATATCAGCTTGGTCAGAATAGGCAACAGGCTCGCGGCGAGGTCTGCCAGCAATGGCGCGAGATCCTCCAGCGCGGCGGCCGCGCCCATGAGGAACTCCTCGACAAACGGCGTCGCCGCTTCTACAGCGTCCCCGATAATCGGGACGATCTTCTCCATGAGGCTAGTGAGCGTCGGCATAAAGCCGTTGATCCCGTCGAAAATGGTATTGGCCATCGGCTTGAGCGCGACCTCAAGCCCCTGCTTCATTACCTGCAGGCGCTCCGCGAAGTCGTAGGTGTCATCTGCCGCGCCGGCGATGGTTTCCTGGTTGGCCATTAGTTCGGCGGTGAGATCTCCCACCGCGAGGGAACCGTCCCGGATAGCGTCGGCCATGGTGGAGCCGGCACGGGCCCCGAATACCTCCGACGCGATGGCCGCGGCCTCGGCAGCCGTTTCGGCCTGCTCGATCTGCTCGACGTACATGGCAAGGCCGTCGGCCGCGCCGATTCCTTCCTTGGCCAGAGTACCGACGGACTTTTTCATAGCTCCGAGCACTTCGTCGGCATTTACACCAGCCTTGTCGAGCTGGCCTATGAGAGCCGTGGCCTCCTCGAAGGAGTAGCCCATATCTTGGAGCTGCGGGCCGAATTGCTGCACCTTTGACAGCAGATCGGTAAAGCCGGTTCCGGTACTCTGGCTCGCCTTGAACACATAGTCCATGGCGTCGCTCATGCCTACGGCGTCTATATTCCATTGCTGGAACGCCTGGGACGACTCCTCGATCACGCTGCCGAGGTCGTCGCCGAGCATGTCGCTCACCTGTATGGCCTGCTTGGAAATCTCCTGCAGTTCCGAGCCGGTGAGACCGAGGCGGGTGTTATAGTCCGCTATGGCCTGCGCGCCGTCCTCCATAGTGGTCGGAATACTGGAGTAGACGGCGTCGAAGTCCTCCAGCAGGTCATCGAGTGCGTCCCCGGTTGCTCCGGTGCCGATGCGTATTGAGTCGGTCACAGAGTCAAATTGTCCTCCGAGATCCAACAGATACGCACCGGCATCCATTACAGCGGTTGCCGTTACTATTGCGATTGTGCCGACGGCTGCGCCGACAGCGATGGCCTTTAGGTTTATGCCTTCGAGTTTTTCGACGACGTCCTCGACCACTTTACCCAGAGAGGGGTCAATGTTTCCCGCGACGTCGACAACTGCCTGCAAAACCTTTCCTTTGGCCAAAGTCTCACCTCCTCCTGCCGCCTCGAATTACAACCCGTGGAGGCATGGGCCGGGCGGCCCGGCGCTGGCGTTCCTGTTCTGCGTCCTCCGCTGCCTCGCGCCAGTCAATAAGAAAATCAATCAGTCGTTTTCGGTAGAGCTCTCCGTTGGTGGTATGATAGGCTCGCCCGTAGTCTCGAACGGCTCGCCGGAGTCGCTTGGGCTTGAGGTTGCCCCCGGCTTCGCTAAAGTAAAATTTCTTCCGATCCTCATAATAGGAATCAGGTCTGAACCCTTGATTCGCTCCAGATCCTTGAGGTCATACTCCGGGTTTACGGCGATAATTGCCATAAAGCCGAGGTATGTCTGAAAGCCGTAATCAGTCTCGGCCACAACCTTGGAGCTCATTCCGGCCTTGCCGCCGGATTGGCTTTTCACGGCGTCAGCCTGTGCGAACATCTGCACCGTGATCTCGTTGGCGTCATATGCGAGCTCGGAAATGGTCTTGCCGTTAATCTCGATCGGGTTATTTAACTTGAGGGTGTCCATGTAATACTCCTTTCAAAGAGGAGCACCGCCCCACATGGAGGCGGTGCCACGGTTATAGCAGGCTTTGGATGCTCTTGGCGTAGTCCGTGCCGTTAAAGCGAAGGATAGGCACGAGGGGAGCCACGCACCAGTATTCCTTGCCGGCCACGAACAACTCGTAGCGGACAACAGCCAGCGCGATCTCGCTCTCGGACACGTTGCCCGGCGTCAATTCAATACCCGGCGCTCCCTTCGGAACGCACCGGAGAAAAGCCTTGCAGCCCTCCGGCTTGCTGATACCCTCCTCGTCGACCACGTTCTGCACCCATCGCGCCTCATACTTGGCAGACTCTAACGGCAAAATTGCCGCGAGCTCGGCATCCAGCCCCTTTTTGCCGATACTCGCCTCCATGGCCTGCACCCGGGGCATCGGCAGCGTGATAACGCCGCCGGGGGCGTCGTAGTCGTTGGTGGGGAATGTGACGGCAGGCAGCTTGATGGTCACTTCCCGACCGACGAGCTTGCCGTTCCGGTAGAAGGTATCGGCCAAAACCGGGCCTTTCAGATCGATCCACCCTGCCATTTATGCCACCTCCTCGTCGTTGTAGTAAGCGGAGAAGCCGGTGTCGGTGTAGGCCACATAGACAGATGCGGACTTGAGCGGCGGTGTCGGCGTGACGGGAATATCCCACCGAAAATCACCGTTCATAAGGTCGGTTTTGGGGTTCTCGGTCTCAAGGAACAGCACCCGGGGGCTGCCGAGCAATGCGCCCATAGTCACCAGCGCGTCGAGCTTCTCCTGCTCGCGGTTTATGATCCGGTCTTTGATCTGAAAGGTCATGGGATCGTCAATTGTCGGGCCCCACTCGCGTTGGAAACTGTTTGTAATATGCATGAGCATTCGCATGCTCACATCGAAGATAGCGCGGGGATCCACCATTTCGTCGCCGTAGGTATATGCCGCGGTGTGGTCTCCCCACAATACCCATTTGCCACCGCGAGAGATGGCGGTGCTGATCCCTTGGCTGGTGAGATCCTTTGCCAACTCCTCGTCGAAGCCGCGGTTTGTGCTGCCCTCGCCAAAATACTGCCGGATAATGGGGATCTGCGTGTTGCCGCACGTCTCCATGGGGACGGACTTGTGGGAAAAATCGGCCCGCATGAGCTCCACCATGGCCAGCGTTGACAGGTGGAATATTCGGCCGTTGTTGTCGATCCCCTGCGGCCAGTAGACCTTTGTGCGCTCGCTCTGGTACCCGTTGGCACGCCGCCACGCCTTGGCCTTCTCGATGGTGTCCACCTTCTGGCCGCCGCTGTCCACCAGTGGAATATCTGCAGGGGAGAAGGCATCCCAGTGGCCGTTAATTTTCCGGCCGGCGCTGATCAGGGCGTTGTATATTGCCGGGATATGGCTCCAGCCGGGAGCCGCGATCAGGTTGGCCACTTGGAAACATTCCGTGTAGAGGAGCCGGATCGCGCCGAAACCGGAATACTGCCCGCCGGCGGTCACGCCGCCGATAATGTCCTCATGGGTCACGGCGTCGGTGTCAACCTCGTAAAAGGTCGCCTCAATAGTTCCGGTCAGGGGAGCGTCCGGGTCAAAGGAGCTGACGATCACGGTGCTCTTTACATAGCTGTAATCGAGGGTGAAGTCCACGCCCTCCATTTTTTCAGCCAGTAAGAAGGTGTCCAGAATGATCGTGTCGCTCTTAAACTCGGCGCGGCCGTTCTGGAAGGCCAGGCTTTTGGTCGTCGCCACGGCCTTGCGGTGTATATCGGGATCCAGCACGTTAAACACATAGATTGGGCCGATATTCCCGACTGTATTGTCAAAATGGGCGGCGAATGCCTCGCAAAGTGTGAAGGCCGGCCATCTCCCGTGGGCGGTATAACCCATTTTTTTCTGCGCGTCCGGAAGGTTGTAGAGTTGCACCGGCGCGTTGACCAGATCCTTGTCCCTGTACTCCCGCACAAGGTTGACCGGGGCCGTACCCACATACACGGGTACAGTCCCAGCCTGTACGGCGGTTTGGGCCACTGTCTCGCCAATGTGTCCAAACGCACCGTATAGGTATTCGTTGGCCATGTGTTTCACCTCACAAAATAAGATAAAGCAGCCGGTAAGGCTGCCCTAAAGCATGTTATCGTATTTCGGTTTGGAGCGGTTGATCCCGTATTCCAGATAGAACGAGATCCACGCCCACCAGTAGGGGTAAAAGTCGATGACGGCCTCATCTGCTGAGAAGGGCCCAAAGCGAATAGGCTCCTCCTTGCATATTCGCAAGCCGTTTATATACTCCGCGGTCTCCAGCTCCCGGAGGGCCAGATCCACGAAATTCCAAACGTCCTGCCAGCCGTCGGCGTTGCGGACATACGTACCGGCCGCCTCGTTAAACGCCCGGATTGTCTGCCCGATATTCTCGGCCCCCGGCTCCACAACGCGAACGGCGATCTCTTTTGCCGCGACCATGTCGGGGCCATGGAGCCCGGGGTTCCACGACGCAAAGCTGAGGCGGAGCTGCAGGAGCCCCTTGCTTGCGATCAGGTCGTCGGCCCCCTCCAGAAACTCCACGCATACCGAGGGGATCGGGGCCGGCACTGTCGGCGGCAGTAAATCCTTGCCGGGAAAGTACAGGGGAAAAGCGGCCGGATGTACCAGCTTGTAGGGGTAGGTTTCGGCCGTTTCCTCGTCACTGGGAAGCTTGAGCGTGACCTTACTGCAAATGTTCGCCTCCATCCAGTCCCGGACTGTGTGTATCGTTTGAACAATAGCCATCGCCAGCCCTCCTTATCCGCTACGGTTCTGGTGCATGGCAATAGTAGCCATGCCGGCATCCTCGCTCCAGTCGTCCACGATATACTCACGGCCATCAAAGTTAAGCAGACTGTCGGTGTTTTTCCTTGGCGGCAGATCCGCGGCCTTGGCGTAAAATAGGAGCGTAGACTCGGATAGCACAAGATTGGCTTGCTTTTCCTTGAGCGCGTCGTCGTCCGGCACGATCATGACCTCCGCGCCCTCAATGCGGTGAGACTCGCCAAATATATCGGGGTCTATAAACTTACCCAGGTCGGCGGCTACCATGTCCTTAAACCGGCTCACTGTACCGGCCCTGAGGGCGTGAGGTTGGGCTGTTCTCCGGCGGGTGTGCCGGAGTGTTTGCCGCCAGCCTTGGCCTGGTCAATGACAGCAATAACCTCCGTTTTCGTCCGCATTTTGTTGATCGCATCGGCGTCGCATTTGTAGCCGTTAATGGCCACAGCCTTGAGCGCCTCCAGCTTCATCTCCTCATTGTAGGCGAGGGGATTGGTATCGGGGGAGGCGGGCGGATCCTGCTGAGTGCCAGCCCCGGCCGGTTCGGCAGCGTCCACATACTTAGCGACGCCACGCTCGACCAGCCTTTTCTCCTGCTCTGGGGAGAGGCTGAGGGGGGCGCTGTCGGGAGTGACCGGCACCAGCCGACCACCTTTGCTCAGGTCGTCGGCGTTGTTTGGGATATAGTGTCCGTATTTACCTTTGATAATTTTAATCATGGGGAAAAGCTCCTTTCTGTCCGGTTGTTATTATTTTACCTGAGCCGCGATCCACGGCCACTTGTTGTTAGGGAGCAGCAGCGGCTTGGCCTTGAGCGTCAGGTCGCGGGTGTCCTTGTCGGTATCGGTGTGGTACTTCGGCACCCGTCGCGCGGCGTGAACATGGTACTTTTTGTCCTCCTCCATTTGCCGGACTGCACCGTAGGCAGTACGGCCGCATTTGGGGGCGGTCATGAAGCCGTGGCCAGCGGGTATATATTGCTTGACGGTGCCGTCGTCGGCCTCGTAGGTCTCCTCATAGGCGATAATGTCGATCAAGCGGCCGTAAATGTTGAGCCGGGCCAGTCTGACCGCTCCCTCGGGCAACTCCTCCGGCTTTACGCCTCCGATCTCGTAGTTTTTGAGGTCGAGGAGCTTCTGGATCTTGTTGTTGTTGAGGATGTCCTTTCCCACGTCGGGGGCGCATACAAATTCAGACGCCGGCAGACCGCGGGAAGTGAGAAAACGGGCCATATCGTCGAGGTCGTCAATGATCGGCGCGTCCGGGTTGTCCCAGTCAATCGCGGGGGTATAGAACGCCGGGTTCTGCTCACCCTTATCCTTTTCGTAAAAAAAGATCTCAATTTCGTCGCCGACCTGCCGGTCGTCGGCAATGTGGAACATGACACACCCATTGTTGAGTATGGTCTCGGCGGCCATGGCCTCCTCGCGGCGGCTAATCATGTCGCCCAGTTCATCGAGATCCTGCACAATCAGGATGGCCTCGCGCTGGTCGGGATCCATATTGGAGAGCAGCGCCTCGCCGAAGCCGCGGCTTTCCACGTCGTCGAGGGTGATGCCGCGCTTCGGCGCAATGTTCGGGGGCTCAAATCTGTCAATATAGGAGCCCTGCCGGAGAATAGGCACACCGCCCTTGCGCGGAGCTACAAAGGGGGCCAGCTTCTTGCCGCCGTCCTTGTACTCAATGAGCACATACATGGTTTTGAAAATGTCGGTCGCGTCGTTGGTCGGGAAATAGCGATCCCGGAGGAACGTGCGGAGCTTCGGTACGTTCTTAATTACCATAAGCAGGTAATAGGTGCTGTAAATATCCAGAGCCATAGTCTTTGTTGCCTCCTTCTTGATAGCCGTTATCCGGCATGGTTATGTTACAGGGCGTCGCTGAGGAGGATCCCGCCCTTGCGGAGCGCCTCCTTGTCGTTCTGCGTGATGGTATAGCTGTCCTTAACGGTCAGCCGGTTCCCGATAAAGTGCCCGGTGCGGTAGCCGAGTCCGTGGACGGCGCTGCCGGCGCTGTTTCCGGTGTCTACCGACTCGGCGAGGACGCAGTTTGCCGTCAGGGTCTCGCTGGTGCCGGCGGCCGTTCCGAGCACGACCATCTCCCCGGACTTGTCGCCGCCGGAAACAAGCGCGAGGGCGGTGCCGCGAATAAGGGTTCCCTGTCCTGCCCGGACTTTGACCGAAAACACATCGGCGGGCGGGGTGGTACCGGCGAACAGGTTTTCATATTCCTGTGTGCCGATCCTCTCTTTGAGCTGCTTACTCATTTCACAGTACCTCCAGTCTTGATCTGCATGTAGCTGTTGGCGAGGGCCTGCGCCTCAGCGACGTCGGCTTCTTTGGGGTCATCCTTGCCGCCGTTGGGAACGGCCCCCACGTCGGCAGCGCCGGATTTCTGAAAGTCCTCGGCCGCATCGGCGAGGTGCTGCACGCCGAGACTTGCTTGTTTCTGCATGGCTTTAAGCGCCAGTTCCTCAGCGGTCAGAGGGGTCTCGCCGTACTTGGCCTCCTTTACCAGATCAGGATCGCCGACAATGGCGGCAATACTGTCGATTGCCTCGATCCGCTTGCGCTCGCTTTTCAGCAGCTCCGCGCTTTCGGCGGAAGCCGTGGCCGAGGCGGCGCTGGTGGCGCTGGCCTGCGTCTCCGTCACGATCTGGCTGTAGAGATCGGGGTGCTTTGTTTTGAGTTCCTCAAGGGTCATGGTCTGTTTGCCTCCTTCTTTAACAATTTGGGGATTTATTCCAGCCGTAGGGCGCGGAGCCGCTGCGGATTGGAGATTGTTTTTTGCCACAGGGAGCCATACGGGCACGTTGGTGAAACCTTCGAGGCTGTGCTGTGTGCCGTTTATGAACATAACTTTCCGGTCGGCACTGACACTGATTTGAGGATCCGAGCCCTCGATCAGCTCGTCAATAAAGCCCAGTTCGTGGGCCTCCTTGCCGGTCATCCACTTTTCCGCGGTCATCATGCCGTGGAGCTTATCAAGATCAATGCCGGTTTTGGCGTTGTAAATCTCGGCCAGCGCACGCTCCCCGGCCTCAAAGCCTTTTATAATCTTCTTGAGATCTGGGATGTTGTAATAATTGTATAGGAGTCCGCTGACCCCGTGGATCATGACTATACTGCCGGGGTATGCCTTGGTGGTGTCGCCGGCGCATAAAATGACGCTGCCTCCGCTGGCCGCGAGGCTCTCGTCTATGGTGGTGACGTGGCCGGACAACCCCTTGAGGGCGTTGTGGATCGCTATGGCGGTATACATATCACCGCCAGGGCTGTTGATCCGCACCGTGATCCTGCCTTTGCTCTTGATAGGCTCCAGATCCTCCAGAAAGCCCTCCGGGGTTATGTAGTTACCCGGCATGGGCTCACCCGTCCACCAGTCGATAGGCTGCTCCGATCGGATCTCTCCATAAAGGACGATCTCGGCCTCGTCGTCGCCGGTCTCGGCCATATTCCACGCCCACACCGGAACGGCTGGCGTCGCCATGGGAGCCGGCGGCCCGATCAGGATTTGCGGAAAATATGCAGGGGTGGCCAGAGGAGGGGGCGGCCCTATGGTCAGCCGCCGGAAAAATTCCGGGATCTGCTCCGTTTTTCCCATGCTCGCGTGCTTACGAATGAGGATCTCGTCGCTGATAATCATTGTCATCACCTTCCGTTAAATATTTGACTAGCATTTGAGAGAGCGCCGCGGCCAGTTTGGGATCCGCTCCTGTCCCTTCGCTGCCGGCGACGGCGGCGAGCTTCTCATTTTCGCTCCTGAGCTGCTCAATATTCGCCGCCCACTGACTGCCGTTGAGCTTGGTGGTGGACTGGCTGTAAGTGGAAAAGCCCACGGAGCAGGCGAGGAGCTCGGCGGTAATCTCCTTGACAGGGTCGAGCTGGCCCTGCGATGGCCCGATCCACTCGCTGCCGAGGTATGCGGCACGGAGCTCCGGCGACGTGAAAAAGCCCGGGGCCTGTATGCGCCCACGGGCCACGGCCTCGGCCATCCAGACGGAATACACCGGTCGGCAAAAATCACCGACAAACCACTCACGGCGCATTTTGAAGGCTTTCCACGCCTCCAACAGCGCCGCACGCGAGGCCGAATAACTAGAGTTAAACGACTTTAGCAGCAGGTCAGCCGGTAGCTCCAGGGCAGCGCCGATCTGCTCGCTAATCGCCCGGGTAAAGGTGGGAAAACCGTTTGCCGGTCGTTTTGGGTCTCCAAACTCGACTGTTTCATTCGTACCTAAAATAACGGTCTGGCCGGGCCCCATACTAAAGTCATTCGGATCCCGCATATAAGCGGGAAGCATTGGAGAGTGCGCTTGGCCAGTCTCATTAAAAGGGTTTTTGCCTTCACCCTTGTCTGTCTCAGTCTTGATGAAAGCAGTAAAAAAGCTTTCGACCACGGCCGCCATAAGCTCGCTCTCGGTGTACCTGCGGAGTTGCAGCAGCGGCTCAATGACTTGGGCCAGATAGGAGACGCCGCGGTACTGCTCGGGCCGCTCGGTGTTCATAATGTGGATCATGTTCGGCAGTCCGGTCAATTCCCCGTAAGCCTCCACCCGCGCCCATGCGGGCATGCCACCGGTAATTTCAAAAGAATGGGCGTTGCGGATATGGTACGCCACGATCCGGCCATTCTCGTCCACCTCCACGCCGTCAAAGATCCGGTTACCATTCTTAGCCCTGCCGGTTGTGGTGCTCAAGCCAATATAGCCGCCGGTGGAGGGTGTCGCCACCCGGTCGACTTCGATCAGGTGCAAGCGCAAGCTGTACGGCTCCATAAAGGTGGGATCGTACTGCTTGAATACACCGAGCACGTCGCCGCTGGCAAGCCATGAAATGAGGGCCACCTGCTGCATAGCGTAAAAGTCGTTGACACCGGTGGCGTCGCACGCGTTCTTGTTTTCGGCCCATAGGGCAAATTCGCGCTCCGTCTTTTTCTGCCACGCTTCTGCTGCATCCTGCGTCATGCCGAGCACCTCGCGGTCGATCTGGCTTTGGAGCACGAGGCCGAGCCCGATGACGTTGGTGCGGTTGGTATTTATGGCGCTGGTTGCGATTGGTGCGCCCATATACATCATGCGACCGCGCTGTCGCATGGTCGCGTTGTGCAGGTCTATGTCCTCGCGGGGGGATCCGCTTTGCGAGGTGAAGCCCTTGAGTGCCCGCTTTTTCTTACTTGCGCCAGCCTCCCCGTAGCCTTTATTTAGCGGCCGCACGGTGTCGGGGACATAGAGCCGAATGCGTTGATCGTAGTGGATGGTGCTCACCTCCTTGCATAAAAATAGCGGAGGCCGGGGAGTAAGGGAGCGAAAACTTCACCGGCTCCATAAAAAATGATATAATAAATAAAAATGGGCTAAAGGAGAAGAATTTTTGAAAACTATTACCGAAAGCGCAATATCTTATTTTCGATGTACTACGCTCGAACATGGAATTTCTCTAATAAAAAAAGGTTCTATCAAATTTAATACTCCTAGAAGTTGGATAAAGTACGCAAAAGACAAAATGCAGGAAGGCCGAGGAGATCTGCTAGAGGGTGTTTTTGCAGCAGCTCAATATAATAACATCAGCGATATTAGATACTATGCCACTATGTATGACGATATTGAACCCTATTTTTCCCCTCAAAATAAGCTTGTTTATTATAGGAGGGGCTATACCTTAGATTTGCCCTGCTTGTGTCTATATGCAGCTAAGATGTCTGATTTCATTTGGCAAGACGAAAAGGGGGATGCGCGAGAATTACATATAGACGGCTCTTATTTCAGGGATTTCCAAGATAATATAAGTATTAAAGATGAAAAAAAATTACCCAAAAAGAGGCGGGCAACCGTTGTATGGATTCAAAAAATGGATGAATTTAAAGATCGCATCGTTACTAAACTCCTTTCTATGGGCGTTACTGCTCATGAAATAATTATGGGTGGGATTAGTTACGATGACCTAAATACTGACTTTTGGATGCCCCATTGTCGTACTCCCAGAGAATTGCTGGTCAAAGATGAAAAATTTATAAAGCAAAGTGAATTTAGAATTATTATCAATACGAATAACCCAACCATTTTGGAACAACTTAAAAAACCCATTGAGATTGGAAACTGTAAAGATATTGCTGCGTTGCACTGTGGATATCATTACAAAGGCGTTGATATGATAATAAAACGTTCTACCAATCCCGAGGGATCACTCCTTGCATAAAGCGGGGCGCCCGTCCCTCCATCTCGCCCTCTAGGGCGGCGATCTCGGCCTCCAATTCCTTGATAGCTGCCCGGATGGCGCTCAGATCGGTGTTGTACCGGGCCATGTTTCGGGATCCGATGCCGTAGCTCTGGACGCCGCCATCCAGCATTTCAGTCTCGCGCTGATAGTAGAGCTCTAGCCGGCGGCGCTTTACCTCCAGCCGACTGGCTATTTCTGTTCTGTTCCGCATTGTTACCGCCTCCATGCTTAAAAATCGTCGTACATGTCGTCCAGATCCCGGCGTCGCTTTTTATTTGCCGGAGGGGTATGCTGCTGCGCCTGTGAAGGCGCCGGCACTGGTACGGAGGTTCCCCGGAGTCGGCGCTCGACAGCATCGAGATCAGGATCCATCATTTTAAAACCGGCGTTTGCATAGTTGCGGCAGTCGAGGGCCTCGTTTCGGTTGTGGCCTGGGAGCTTTACCCACTGCCATTGGTCGCCGCGCCGCGTACGTGTGATGGTTAGCTTCTCGGAGAGCAGCCCGCTAAAATAGTTATAGTCGTAACCGCGAACCATTTCCTCGATGTCACGAGGGAAATGGTAATACCGAGCCCCCTTCTCCTGCACCCTCACTGCGTTCATAATGTCCGCTTTGCCCGCATCCACGCCGAGAGTATACAGCCAGCACTTGCCGACGACTGCTCCATTGTCTACAATCTTGACCTGAGAGGCAGGGGCCACATATGGGATCCCGTCGCCGCCCTTGCCCTTGATTGCAAATACCTTTTTATGCACCCGGGCCCGGCAGGCTTTATACACGTCCTGCGTGTAATGGCCGCCAGAGTCCACAAAGGTGACAGATATAGTCAGGCCAACGCCCTGGGCAGCTCCTGCCGCCGGCTTGAAGCGGTAAACATGGTCGACCACGTCGTCCAGCCGTTCCCATACCTCCGGTGTGTCGGGCCTGCCGGCAATAAAGCCCTTTTTGATGCCCCACTTTTCGCCGTAATGACCATGACCCACAACCTCGTACTCCAAGCGATCGTCCTGGGTATCGACACCGCACGTCAGGACGAGCACGCCGTCGGGCAATTCTGCGGCGTATTCCTCCCGGCGGGCCATCAGAGTATCCTCGTCGGCCATTTCGCCGCGATCCTCCCATAGCTCGCCGAGCATGGTATTAAAAACCGGCTGGAGCTTGAGGGGGTTGTTGCCGGCCTCCAGAAACTTGCGAATGATACGCTCCCATGTGAGCCACGGGGAGTACAGGCCGGAGAGCCAGAACGAGCGGATCCCCTCGTTGTAGGCATCAGGGTTGTGGGCAATCCACTTGGCCGGTTGCTTCTTTATAGCGGACTCGCTGGAGAATGCGCCGCACGACGGGCAGGCCCACCCGATGTTGGTTATCTTGAAATACTGCCGACCCTTCCGCTTAACCACCTCATGCTCGAATTTAATATCGTTAAATTCGAGGTGGTGGAACGCCCCGCACTCAGGGCATTGGTGACTCCACCTCTCCTGAGTGCCAGTGTAAAAAGCATCCTCAATCTTGCTATGGCCCTTAATGGTAGGAGATGAAACCAGCATGGAAAGCCAGTTATAAAAAGTAATTTGCCGGGCTTCGACCAACTCCATGGGGTCGCCTTCGCCGTCTGCATCGTCGGCCCACCGATCGATCTCGTCGCCGATTGCGTATCGGCTTGGGGTGGAGGACAGGGCAGCGGCTCCGCTGGAGCCGGTCATGGTAAGCATACCGCCCGGAAAAGACTTCTGCAGGATAGTGTTCCCGCTATCCTTTGACCGTATGTCCGTGACCTTGGCCTTGATTGCCTTGGAGTCCCGGATCATGGGGCCGACGCGAAGCCTGGAAAACTTTCGGGCATCCACAATGGATGGATGAATATACAGGACGGATCCCGGGTCTTGGTCGATAATGCGGCCGATGGTGTTGAGCTCCAGCTCGGACTTACCGCACTGGGAGCCGGCGGCCATAACAATTTTGCGAACTTTCGGATCCGTGACGGCGTCCATCGGCTCCTTGAGGTAAGGCGTCCGGGACGTTCTCCACGGGCCCGGCTCTGCCGAAGTTTCCGGCGAGAGGTGTCGGTTATCCTCGGCCCAATCCGAAACGGTCTGATCCTTCGGAGGTTGGAAGATGCGGAGCGAGGGGGCAATCGCCGCGGTGAGGCGTTCCGCGTCCTGCCTTTCCTGCGCTTTAGTCCTCCGGGCCATTGTCCTCTAGCTCACGCCAGCCGGCCCGATCCCTCACCCGCCGCCTGTACTCATTGGGATCATATTTGTAGTGGGCGAGCTCCCCTAGAATGGCGAACGCCTCACGCTTCACCCGTTCGGAGACCTCGGCCGGATTCTTGATTTCCGCAAGGTCAACGGCAAGTCGGCCCGGCAGGGCCATAAGCATGGAGCGGATCACATTGGCGAGGTCGGCCGTCATGGCCTCCACGTCCTCACTCCGGTGCATAGAGCCCTCAAGTTCTGCAAGGTAGAGTTCCTGCATCCGGGCCTTGGTTTTCTTGAGCCGTATCTCAGCTTCGAGGCGTTCCTGCTCCAGTCCCTTGCTGCGCTCGGTGTCCCGGTTGTTGACCTTATCGGACAAATACCTGATATATTGCCGGACGACTTCCAACACGTTGTACTCGTAGACGCCCTTTACCTTGCGGGCAGTGATAATCTTCTGCTGTGCGAGCTGCTGCACCCGCCGAGCCGTCACGTCAAATAGCTTGGCGATGGTGTCGCTGTCTACATAATTCCCGCTATTAGCTGCCGGCATGGCGTCCCCCTCCTTTCCGGACAAGCAAACGAAACGAAACGGGTCAAAATTAAATTTTATAAAGTTTGCGCTTTTTGGGCTCGCCAGCTCCGCAGGAGAAAACAGTAAGTTGGAAGTACCTACCCGCCCTCGCTTGGCGGCGTTGGGCTAGTAACGACTCTGGAATTAATCCCCGCTCTGTCGGTTCTGCGCCCGCTGGATGTGGTGCTCCAGCCGCTTCTCCAGCCCGGCGGTGATGTTCTCCTGTATAACCGGGGCCACGCGCTCGCTCGTTATCATTTGCGGGATGCTGGTGGTCTTTACCGACTTGATCGGCGTCCGGCCGGAGCCCTCCCGCTGAAATGGGATCTCCGTAACCTCGCCGCTGCCTTTGTTGCTACCTAGGAATACCTTGGAGCCGATGGCCTTGGCTTGGCCCTTGAATACCTGCTGCGTAACGGTATACTTGCGGGCCTTCTTTATAACCTTTCCTGTGTCGTCCCGGGTGGGCCTTGGCCGGTTTTTGGGCTTCATGCCGAAGTGTGTCGGAGTGAGAGGCCTGCCCTCAAAGACAATGGTAGCACTGTCAATATCACTGCCATCCCCCACCGCAATTTTGCCGATGGGCTTGGCTCCAGTCTTGGCTCCGACGACTTCCTTTTTCTTAATATTGTAAGCGCCGGTCACGGCCGAGGCCACCCACCCTGGGCCGCGGCTCTTGAAGTCGTTAACCGTCCGCTGCACAACATTCTTGCCATCCTCTCTGAGTTCCCGGATCTCTGCCTTTTTCTGTTCAATGGCCTGCACCTGCATTGTGACACTGCCGCGCTCAGGCATTTTTGCCATGCCGATCACCTCTCAGATTAAAATAATAATGCCCCACCTTCACGCGAGGCGGCGCTACCTGCTCTTTTACGCACCCGCCAAATTTACAGAATATATTGCCTGACGGGAGTTTATAGGCCCACTTGCAGTTTTTGCACTTCATAACGCTCACCTCGTTTCCGGCAAAAATCATACCCCACCATAGCCGTTGGAGCCACAACGAGGTATGTATGGGGATGGAGAGGAAAATTGCATTGTGAACTTCCATGTATACAGTATGGCAAAGAAAGCATTGTGGCACCCGCCCTTTCTCCCAATTTACCAGACAACAAACGGCATTGCTGTAGGCAACAAATAAGCGCATAAACCTTATGTTTCAGTAAGATTTTCCGATAAAAAGCGTTGTCATACTCAATTAATTATGACATAATAAAAATAGAAAAGATGAATAACATAGCTACATCGCAGCATACAGCAGTATTTGGGGGAGCCTGACTAACCTCCGGCTTTTCTCCAACGACGTCACCGATTAAAAAACGAGAGGAAGAATCATATGAAATCCTACCGCAAGGAATTGCATTTCAATCTGCCGACCAGACGAGGACTTGTTAATATTACGCCACAAGTAAATCAGGCGCTTCAAGACTCCGGGATCCGTGAAGGACTTGTTTTGGTGAATGCCATGAATATAACAGCTAGTGTCTTTATAAACGACGATGAGGGCGGACTACACCATGATTTTGAGGTCTGGCTGGAAGAGATCGCGCCGGAAAAACCCTACTCCCGTTATCTCCATAATGGATTCGAAGATAATGCCGATGCCCACCTGAAGCGAACCATCATGGGAAGGGAAACAGTCGTAGCCGTCACCGAGGGTCGACTGGATTTTGGCACTTGGGAGCAAATTTTCTATTTTGAATTCGATGGCAAAAGAGACAAGCGCGTCCTTGTGAAAATTATCGGGGACTGATATTTGGAGAATTTGTCTTTGTATAATGACACCCCGCCGCAGCCGTTGGAGCCGCGACGGGGTGCCGATTGGTATGCAAGTGGAAAGCTGCATTGTGCACTTCCATATATACAGTATAGCAAAGAAAAAACGGACATATCGGACAATTTTCTAAACCCGCGCTACAAAACGCTTGCATGCCTTTCTAACGCTGTCCTCTGAGCCGCCAACGCGGTCAGCGACATACTGCCAGTTGAGACCTTCCACGTAACGCAGGGTGACGATCTGCCGAATGTAGCTATCGCCAATCTTGTCTATGTATGATTCGATGATATCCCGCTCTTTTTCGGCCTTCTTCTTCCGGCACTCATATTGCTGTTTAAGTATTTGTTTTCCGCCCGACTCACCATAAATCGAAATCTCATGCAGGGAATAGCCGGGGCCATCGCTGGACATCACCGAATCCCGTAGTGAGGGCTTACTGAAATTTTTTAGTTGGATATCAAGATGCTTTATCTCCCTCACCAGATGTCGGTATTGGTTCAGCCGTTCGAT
>Ga0153947_1000349_pt1 | contig 22620 bp, 19 predicted proteins | sample TSNJ031MetaG_FD_104697 | JGI IMG/M metagenome (GOLD analysis project Ga0153947, IMG submission 104697) | Attine ant fungus gardens microbial communities from New Jersey, USA - TSNJ031 MetaG | ecosystem: Host-associated > Fungi > Mycelium > Unclassified | place: USA: New Jersey, Wharton State... | reverse complement strand
TGGCGGTTCGGGATCGCCGGTTGAAATGAGTGAGGAGCTGTGATTCATGACAGAACATGCGGAGAAAAAAGAAGTTGCAAAGGGAATCCATCTCAAATGGCCTGCCTCCTTGCGGGAAAAATTTTCCTCTGTCCCCAGGCAACAGCGGTCGGCTATAAAGCTGCTGGCAGGCTTTTTTGTACTGATGCTTCTCTTTACCATACTTTCACGGATTGCGGATTCCTTGACCATCCCTGAGGTGGGGGTGGCTAATCCGGAGAGCGGTCCGTTGGAGTACAAGATCAGTGCCCAGGGTAACATTTTGGCCGCCTCAGAGATTCCCTTGACAGTGGATTCCGGCTTTATGGTTCAGCAGGTCCACGTTCGGGAAGGACAGGCTGTGAGTGAAGGAGACCCCATTATCACGTTAAATATAGAGGAAATAGAGGCGCAGCTAAAAAAGGCCGGTGATGAGCTGAAAACCCAGGAGCTTCAAGCCAAGATGGAGGGCATCGCCAGTCCTGACAGCTCGGCGGACCAGACTAAATCCAATGAGCTCAGCCTAGAGCGGGCTTACGAGGACTATGAGCAGGTACTGGAGGAAACCAATAAGGCCATTGCCAAAGCAAGCCAGGCGCTACAGGACGCCAAAACTGACAAAAAGAAGCTGGAGGATGGATGGATAAACGCGTTTCCTGATTCCTCAGGGAGTTGGACCTCCGACGGCTATAGCAGTGAGGGGGACGATGCGTTGGCAGCGGCCCAAAAAGCCATTGACGATGCTCAGGAGGCGCTAAATGAAGCGATTGACAACCAGGAAAAGCAGCTTCGCACTGCCCAGCGCGCCATAGAGGACGCGGAGATTCGCTTGGAGGAAGGCGAGGAAGAAAAGGACACGCAGGCCGCGCAGAAGGCGGTGGAAAATCAAAAAAGCGGCATTCAGCAACAGATCACCGCCATCACCCTGGAGGAAAAGCGCGAGCAGGTTCAACGACTGGAGGATTTACTGGAATCCGGCGGCCAGATTCTGGCTCCCGCCGACGGCTATATGGGCAAGGTGGAGCTCTCCACAGGACAGATTACCTCCTCCGGCGCCTTCGCCATCATGACCACCGTGGACGACGGCCTGGTATTTCAGGCGGAGGTGACCACCGATGAAGCCAAGCATCTGGAACGGGGATTGAGTGGCGTGGTGGAGCTGAGCGGGTCAGGATCAAAGAGCACGATTTCCGGCGTGGTGGTGGACAGTTTGGTGACCAATGAAGCCGGGGACAAGGTTCAGATTGAGGCCATCATTCCTGAAGGAAAGGGCGAACCCGGGCAAACCGGAACACTGGCCTTGACCAAGCAGACCGACAGCTATTCCACCACCATCCCTCTCTCCGCCATCCGGGAGGACAGCGAGGGCAAATATGTCCTGGCCATCCGGGAAAAGGACGGCATACTGGGGACGGAGACTGTAGTGGAGCGGATTCCTATAACAGTGAAGGAGCAGGACGGCACCAAGGCGGCCATTGAGAGCGCTTTGACCCGGCAGGACCAGGTAGTCACCCAGACCGACGGAACCCTCAGTGAAGGCGATAGGGTTCGGGTGAGAGAATGAAGCGGTGGATAAGTAGGCCTTTTTTATGGCAGACCGCAGTGCTGTTGTTGACGATAAGCCTGTGGTGCTCCGCCCTAAGCTTGGCGGAAGAGCGGAGCAAAACCGCCGTAAGCGTGGGGTTGCGTTATGAAAGCGCTGAGATTACCCTGGAACAATTGGATACCGCCAAAAAGGAAGATCACCTCTTTGCGGCATGGCATTTAGGGGAAACCCTGACCGCCAAAAATCCTTCCAATGCGGGGAGCGCCTCCATTACGCCCATGTATATCTATGGGGACACTGGCCTAATCACCAGCGGGGTCCGGTGGCTCATCGGCGGAGCGCCCACCGCCGATGCCCTGTATACCTGCGCGGTGGACAGGGATACGGCGGAATCCCTTTGGGGCAACGCCGATGTACTGGGGATGGTGCTTGAGCTGGATGGAAAGGAGTACACCATATCAGGGGTCTTTGACCGTTGGAGCTCCTGCATCCTCCTGCCCCTCACCAGCGCACAAAATGCCTCCGCCCTGGAGATCCCAGCGGTGGCTGGTCAGAGCGGCAGCAGGACGGCGGATGACTTTTTGTCCGCTGCGGGGCTGCCGTCGCCGGATTGGACGGAGGATAATCCAGGCACAGGGGATACCATGCAAAGCATTGCTCTGCTGCCGGGCTGGACACTGTTTGCGGTGATGCTGGTCAAATGCTTGGCGCTCCTCTACCGCAGCCGTCAAACGCCATTTGTCCTGTTGATCCTGTTAATTGGAAGCTTTATATACTTGGCGCTTTTGTTTGTGGTTGTAAGGTTCCCCACCTCCATTCCCGCCGCTATGATCCCCAATCGGTGGGCGGATTTCAGCTTCTGGGGCCAGCTTTGGCAAGATTGGAAGGACGGATTTGCGGCCTTTTTGAGCAGGGGCGCCGACGGCCCTGATATGGACCGCAACCTGGCCCTCTTATCCGTAACGGCACAGACTGCCGGCGTCTTTGGTTTGGCCATAGTATTGGTCCGGCTACAAAGAAAAATAACGGTTCACCCCTATCTTCAAATAGCTGTGGGCATGGCGGTTAGCTTTGCCGCGGTTATGGGCGTATATATTTTTCAGGGAAGAAGGATAGACAGCCAGGAGGTATTGTGGCTCAGCTGGCCTATGCTCTTGACAGGCTGGCATGTGCTGCGCAGGTATCAGCCAATTTGCCAGCCCCCCTCTATGGAAGAGTCGGTGGAAGAGGACACATCGCCCATTGTACAGTGATTTGCAGGCGGCTACCTTGCACAATCCGCATAGATGGTTTACAATAAAGGCATTATTTGGATTTTGCAACAGGAGGGTATTGAATGGAAAAAATCATGGAACGCGCCAAGGAAATTAACCATGAGATTGTGGCGCACCGCCGTCAATTCCACAAGCATCCTGAAACAGGCCTGGATCTCCCTATGACCAAGGCTTATGTTATACAGGAGCTAAAAAAGATGGGGTATATGCCCAAAGAATACGGCAAGTCGTCCGTCGCGGCAGTGGCTGGAGGGAAAAGGCCCGGCAAGGCCTTTCTGATCCGCGGGGATATGGACGCGCTGCCCATTCAGGAGGAGACCGGTCTGCCCTTCGCGTCCGATAATGGATCCATGCACGCCTGTGGTCACGATTGCCACGCCGCCATGCTGCTGGGTGCGGCCAAGCTGCTAAAGGAGATGGAGGATGAGCTCGACGGCAGGGTGAAGCTGTTTTTTCAATCGGCGGAGGAAACTATGGAGGGCGCAAAGGAAGCGGTGGAGGCTGGGGTGCTGACCGATCCGGACGTGGCAGCCGCTATGATGATCCACGTTATGTCCGGAACACCCATACCATCCGGTAGATTGACCGTATTTGAGGAGGGCCCCAGCTACGCCTCTGTGGATTGGTTCCGCGTCGACATCCAGGGCAAGGGCGGTCATGGAGCGTCCCCCGACATCACCGTCAGCCCTTTGGGCATTATGAGCCATATCTACCAATGTATCCAGGATATTATAGCTACGGGTATCCCCGCATCGGCGCACGCTGTAATGACGGTGGGTGAGATGCATGGAGGCGCCACCTCCAACATTATCCCGGACACGGCTTATATGGCAGGAACCATACGCACCTTTGACCAAGCTGTCCAGGCCCAGATCAAGGACCGTTTGATCCAAACCGCTGAAGGTGTGGCCGCTCTGAAGGGCGGCAAGGCCAAGGTCACTTTTTCCATCAGCGCTCCCTCCCTGGTCTGCGATAGAGGGGTTAGCGAGGATGTGATTGGCGCGCTTAAAAAGCACCTTGGTGAAGCCCATATAGTGGATGTAAAGGATTTATTTGGGCCGGCCCCCAGGATGACCGGATCGGAGGATTTCGCCTATGTGGCGCAAAAAGTACCGGCAACGGTAGCGTTGCTGTCTGCGGGAACCGTAGAGGAGGGGTACACTTATCCTGGACATCATCCCAAGACCGATTTTAAGGAAGATGTCTTATATGTGGGCGCAGCCGCATATGTCAGCGGGGCTGTGGAGTGGCTCTCCAAACACAAATAAAATATTGTGGATAGGCCTGTGGTGCTTCTGATTACAGGACCATTATTTGACGATTACTCTTCGTCAATTGGGGTATATTGTAGGCTTAGATGATGCGGGTGAATAAGTTAGAGCGGCGCTAAAAGTGGATGCTGCTTATGTACACCTTTAGGCGCTGACAGATATTGTACAATTTTAGGATAGACAGATACGGCCACCTGTAAATGCAGGTGGTCGTATCTGTCTATATAGCCCCATCGTTGCTGGGGTCCGGCAGGGCAAAGGGGGCAAATTCATAGCCCTGGGCCCTGGCATTGTCTATAAAATCCCCCAAAATGGCGGCGTTTGTGGTGGAGGAGGTATGCAGGAGGTAGATGGCGCCCGGGTGAAGGGCGGAGCACAGCTTCTCCAACGCGGATGAGGGATCGGGCTGATTGTCCACATACCAATCTTGATAGGCAAAGCTCCAGAAGATATTAAGATATCCCATAGAGTGGGCAAAGGCGAGGCTGCGCTCACTGAATGCCCCTTGCGGGGGACGGAACAACCACATTTCATAGTTGTGATTGGTCAATAAATGCTCATGGAGGCCCATAATTTCGTCCTCGGCCCGCTCATCGGATATCTCGGTCATGTTGGGATGCTTTTTGGTGTGGTTGCCCACAATATGTCCTTCTCCAATCATGCGGTCCAGCATATCTGGACTGTAAAGCGCGTAATCCATGGTGACAAAAAAGACAGCGGAAACACCTTTTTCCTTCAAGGTATCCAGCAATTTCTCCGTTAGACCGCTCTCATAACCTTCGTCAAAGGTGAGGTAGATTTGCTTTTCCTGCGGGCCAATAAAGTAGCTGCCAAATTCCGCATAGGTTTCCTGGAGCCCAACGGGAGCAACGGGGCGGTTGAGATTATCTCTCTCGTGACCGGGGCCCCAAGTGACTTGGCTGTTGGAGAGGTTGTTCAAATCATGCTCATCCGGGAAGATTTCCGGCGCCTTGAGGCGGTCCTCCTCCTCAATAATAGAGGCTGGTTCCAGAACATCTGTCACGATGTCGTCCTCCCCGGCTTCGCTGGACTCTTCCCCCTCTAAGGGTATAATCTCCGAGCTGGGCAGTGCCGAACTGACGGGGGCCGGTGCGGATGAACCGGGATCAGATGTATTGTCCTGCACGCATCCTGTCAAAAGGAGCAGGGTAATCAGTATGGAAATGGAAATTGTTTTAAAAAACTTCATCAATAAAACCCTCTTCCATGATATTCTAAACTTGTTTCCTAAAAGTGGCCGCTATTGCCACGAGTTAGAGATATTGTACTAGAACTATGTCAATATTTGCGGTTAAATCTATCCTAGAGCCTATATAATTACATGTCAAGCAATATTTTTGCCATTATGCCTCAAAATATTCTTCCATTAGAGCAGTTTTGGAAATAATCGGAAAAAATGAATGGGGAAGTGGATTTTTAATAGTGCGCTGTCAGAGTATTATTGAAATTCCCTTTCTTTTCTGATACTGCTATAAAATGAGGAAAGAATATTTGGTAAAATATGATGAAAACTAGTACGGCAAGGAGGAATGTCAACATGGAAAAGAATAAAATCATTCGCGTACATGCCAGGGAGATTCTGGATTCACGGGGGAACCCCACTGTCGAGGCGCAGGTGACCCTGGCCGAAGGCGCTTCCGGCTTAGCAAGCGTGCCTTCCGGTGCATCCACCGGCATCTTTGAGGCCCATGAATTGCGGGATGGCAACGGTGAGCGCTATCTTGGGAGAGGCGTTCAGCAGGCAGTAAAAAATGTCAACGGGGAAATTGCAGATACCTTGTTGGGGGTCGATGGCTCTAACCAAATTCTAGTGGACCGCTTGATGATCGCTTTGGACGGTACGGAAAATAAGGCCCGGCTGGGAGCCAACGCTATGTTAGCCGTATCCCTGGCCACCGCCAAGGCGGCGGCCCAAAGTATGGGTATGCCCCTATACCGCTACCTGGGCGGCTCTAATGCCAGGGTGATGCCTTTGCCTATGATGAATATCTTAAACGGCGGCGCCCACGCCTCCAACAATGTGGACATCCAGGAGTTTATGATTATGCCTGTGGGTGCGCAAACCTTCAGTGAACGCATGCGCTATTGCGTGGAGATTTATCACACCCTGGGCAGGATTTTAAAATCCCGAAGCCTGTCCACCGCCGTGGGCGATGAGGGCGGATTTGCTCCTGACCTATCCACTGATGAGGAAGCCATCCAGTTGATTGTCGAGGCCATTGAAAAGGCCGGATACCGCCCCTACACCGATGTAATGATCGCCATTGACGCCGCCGCTTCCGAATGGGTTACTGGGGACCGGTATGTATTGCCGAAGAAGCAGATCCAGTTTACCAGAGAAGAATTGGTGAGCTATTGGAACGACCTGATTATCAAGTACCCCATCGTCTCTCTGGAGGACGGTGTAGGTGAAGAGGACTGGGCAGGTTGGCGTCTGCTCACTTCACGGCTGGGTGATAAAATCCAGCTGGTGGGGGATGACTTATTTGTCACCAACACCAAAAGGCTGGCAAAAGGCATCAAAGAGGGCTGCGCAAACTCTATTCTGGTGAAGGTCAACCAGATTGGCACCTTGACAGAGGCGCTGGATGCCGTGCGGATGGCCCAGCATAAAAAATATACCGCCGTTATCTCCCACCGCTCCGGCGAAACGGAGGATACGACTATCGCGGATATTGCGGTGGCCACCAATGCGGGCCAGATCAAAACAGGCGCTCCCGCCAGAAGTGACCGCGTGGCAAAGTATAACCGGTTGCTGCGGATCGAGGAGCATCTGGGAAAAAACGCCATTGTCATGGGTAAGGATACCTTTAATCAATAAAAGTAATGCCCAAGTGTTCCCGCCTAAATATGGCGGGAATACTTGGGCATGTTCGGAGGCGGATGAGGTAAAATGGAACAGCGGCAAATGCGCAGAAGTGATAGGCTAATGGAGGATCAAGAGGCGCGGGCCATATTGGAAAGGGGCGATTACGGAGTGCTCGCCACCATTTCAGAGGATCAAACCCCTTACTGCGTCGGCATCAACTACGTGGTGGACGGGGACAGGATTTATTTTCACAGCACCCCTGAGGGACATAAAATAGATAATATCCAGAACAACCCAGCCCTGTGCCTGACAGTTGTGGAAAAGGTACATATCAAGCCAGAGCAATTTACGGCTGACTTTGATTCGGTGGTGGCCTTCGGCTCAGGCCGGATATTAAAAGATATCCAGGAAATCACAGTCCCTTTAACGAGGCTGTGCGAAAAATATTCCGCCGGCTTTATGGACAAGGTACCCCAAGTGATACGGGCCAGCGCCGGCAAGGTGGTTGTAATTGAAATGGTGATCAGCCGTCTCACCGGTAAAAGGCATGTGTGATTCATAAAAAAGAGTCGCCAAAAACAGCAAAAGGAAAAGAGGCGCAGCTTCACTGTAATTTATAATGGACCGATGCAAATCATTTGCAACGGTCCATTAATTTTGCTTTCCGTACCACAGCGCTCATTCTCAACCTCACCAGTGGTTTTCACCAACAACCAAAGTCTTGTATGGATTTTCATTGTGGCCTGCGCAAATATTTCCGCTCAATGAGCTCCCAAAGAAGCAAAACGGCGCTCCCTGCAAAATAGCAGAGAATATCTGCGGGATCAAAGGTGGCGCCTAGAATAGTCCTGAAAAATATATTTCCATCCAGTCCCAACCGGGTGGCCAATTGAAAGTATTGCCCGGTTTCCACCGCTGTGCCCAACAGAAACAGATATAGAGGCAATCCCCTTATAGGATATGCCACAAAAGCCCGCACCAAGCAATAAAGCACGCAGATTACCAGCACATCCCCCAGATGGGGCCTGATAAAGCCATCATGGACAAAGAGGGCGATCAGAACCTCTATCCCCAACAACGCCATGAAGCCCAAGAAATAAAGCCACCGGAAACCAAAAAATTTTTTCTTCATGGCATCAAGAAAGGCCTGCACCCGCTCCCTTGGCGATCTCATCCAACCGCAACCGATTTTCACTGTCGTCAGGCAGCATTTTTGAAATAATACCACAGGGATATTCGGCGCATTCGCCGCAGTTGGCGACAGGCCGCGTCACCCCGCACTGCCGTATGGAACAATCCCCGCACATCTTTCCCTTGCCTGCCATCTCCGTATGACAGCCGTCACAGATCATATCGGAGGGCTCAAAGGCGCAGGTATCGGTGGAGTACTCCGACGCCAGCTTTTCCATAGCTTCCCGGTCATCTTCTTTTGTTATTATGTAGAGGGGGCAAACAGTACAATTCAGTCCGCAATATGCCAGTTTTTCCATACTTCTGATTCTCCTTTAACACGTCAATTTCATTTTCCTGATTTTTTCCTTTAAACGGATACAGTCATTGAGATGACCTGCCTGATGCCTGGTCACCGGCATCATCAACAGGCCGGCCACATCTTTTTTGCCCCAGAAATCCAGCAGCCATATGGAGTCCGGATGGGTGGTTACTCCGCCCTCCTTTAATATCCGTTGTATGGCGTCGGCATTCATTTTCCGCTTTAAGTCGCCGGGTGCAAGCGAATCCAGCATCCTGCGGGTGCTCCTGCCCACCGCCATGCGGTATTCCCAGAGAGCGGCTTTGTCCATCCTCTGGCTCAAATGAATGATCTCCTCATCGCTCATGGCGTTGCCGGTATCGGTATCGGTCACGCCGACCCGCAACCGTTCCATCCAGGCCTTGTCCAGCACCTGCCGGTCCTCCTGGATAAGAAGATTCACTGTCAAATCCTCAATCCGGGTAATATGCCAAAAATTCCAGCCGATGGTCACATCCTTACTGGTGGGCATAATGGAGAACGCCTCTTCACTGACCCCGGCCCAGGCTTCATCCCCAAAGGTCGCCTTCTCCCTCCCGGTAAGCCGGGCAAAATGCACCATGCCGTGAAGCTCACGGCACAGCGATATCGCCTCGGCAAACCGGTCAGGATCACGAATCAGGATTTTTAGCTGCGCCTGCTTGGGATTCCAATCCGCACCTACCTTAAACATGACAAATCCTCTATTGGCTCAGGTTTTTCACGGTGTGATACAGGGTCCGCACACCAACGCCCGTACCCCCAATACAGCAGGTGGGCTTGGCCTTTTCGGTGAAGGAGGGGCCTGCAATATCCAGGTGGGCCCAAGGCGTATTCCCAACAAACTCACCTACAAAGAGGCCGCCTGTGATCATGCCGCCAGAGCGTCCGCCGGTATTTTTCAAATCGGCAATCTCCGACTTTAGGCCCTTGCCCAGTTCCTCATCGCAGGGCATTCTCCAAATCTTTTCCGTGGCGGCGCAGGCAGCCTTGTCTATCGCCTCCCACAACTCCTCATTGTTGCAGAGGGCCGCAGTAATACCGGTGCCCAGAGCAATTATGGCCGCACCGGTAAGGGTGGCGATATCGATGACCTTATCAGCCTGTTTGACATTGATGGCGTAGGTCACGGCGTCGATCAGGGTCAACCGGCCCTCGGCGTCGGTGTTGTCCACCTCAATATATTTGCCGCCCATGGAGCCGATGATGTCGCCCGGTTTATAGGAGTGCCCGGAAATCAGGTTTTCACAGGCTGCTATAATGCCCACTACATTCGCCTTAAGGCCGGCCTTAGCGATGGCGCCCACGGCGCCGATCACAGCGGCGCCGCCGCCCATATCTGTTTTCATATTGGCCATGCCAGCGGAGGGCTTGAGGGAATATCCGCCGCTGTCATAGGTGAGGCCCTTGCCCACCAAGGCGATTGTCTCTCCGCCAGGATTGCCCTCATAGCTCATGACAATCAGCCTGGGCTCCTGGCCGCTGCCCTTGCCCACTGCCAGGAACGCCTCCATGCCCAAGGCTTCAATGGCGGCCATATCATAGACCTCCACCTTAAATCCGCACCGGGCCCCCTCTCTTTGAGCAAAATCCCCCAGGGCAGCGGGAGTGATCACGTTGGCAGGCTCATTGACCAAATCCCTGGCCACGCAGGTTTGATCGGCCAGCAGCACCGCTTCCTCCACCATCTCCTTGATCTCCAATGGGGAGCTGATGGAAATGGTCAAATCCTTTTTGTCCTCATCCTTTCCTGTTTTATATTTTTTAAAGCTGTATTTGGCCAGATGCATGGCTTCAATGGCCTTGGCCGTGCTTTCAGCGGACAGCCGGTCATCCATCAGCACCAGTACCCTGCCGGCCTTGAGCGCCCTGGCCTTCCCGATCCCGCTGCCAAAGGCGTTGCTGATTTTTTCGCCGCAGGCCCAGTCATCCTCCTTGCCGATGCCTACGAAAATAACATTCTTCAACGCGTCCCGTCCGGTAAAACGGAGGGCATAAACCTCCCCGGCCTTGCCGGAAAACAGCTTCTCCGCCTTTAGGCCGTCAAGGTAATCCTTGTACTCACCTGTGGACATGGAAGGGGTTAGTTCCTCATCCACATATATCAGATGGGTGTCAAACTGATTCATATCAGGCACCTTCCTTTTATGCTTACTCCTCGCCGGCTACGGCTAAGGAGGATACCAAAATAGCTGGGGCTCCCACACCTCCATGGAGGTAGAAATCGTTGGCCAGGCCTGTGATGTTTTCCAGAAGCTTATAAAAGTTGCCCGCAATGGTAAACTGCTCCGCGGGGCGGGTCAACCTGCCGTCCTCAATGACATAACCCTTGGCTTCCAGAGAAAAATCACCTGTGGAGGCGTTAGCGGAGGCGTGCATACCCTTGAGCTCAGTGATATACAGACCATTGCCCGCTTGTTTCAGCAGTTCATCCTTGGTAACACTGCCGGGCTCAATCACCAGGTTGTGGGAGGATACCTGTACACTGGATCCATAGGAGCCCTTGACGCCGTTGCCGGTGGTGGCTTTGCCCGCCTTAGCCGCGGAGGTCAAGTCGTACAGAAGGGTTTTCAAAATCCCATTTTCAATCAATGTGTGCTTCCTTGTAGCTACGCCCTCATCGTCGAAGGGGGTTTTCCCAATGGATTTGGCATGGTGGGGGTCGTCCAACAAGGTGACGATGCCGGAGGCGATCTTTTCGTCCTCCTTGCCCCCCAGCAGGGACAGGCCTTTTTGGGCGGAATCCCCGGAAAAGATGCCGCCGAATGTGCCCAGCATAGTGACGGTCTTGTCATTCTGGAACACAATAGGATATTCCCCCGATTTCACAGAGGAGGCCCCCATGGAACCGATGGCCTTATCCACCGCGGTTTTAACCAGCTTCTCCACATCCAAATCTTTTTGGTCCACTTCCATTTGGACGTCGAAGGCCTCATACTTCCGGCCATTCTCATCCTCCGCAGTCACCTCGCAGACCAACTCAAAACAGCTATAGCTGTGGCCCAAATCAAGCCCGCTGGAATTGTAGAGGGCCTTTTCACCATAGCCAAATCCGGCCACCGCCATCGGCACTGTCTTAATCCGGCTATCCATGGCCTTGGCCATACGCTCAATCTCCAAGGCAGCCTTTTTGAGGGCCTCTACGTCGCAACCCGTATCCCGGGCCCCCTCCACCTGCGCATATTCATCACTGCCCTCAAAAATGGTGGCATACTCATCCTGGTCCAACACCTCCGCACAGGCCTGGGCGTCCTTCACCAGGCGGGCAGCCTCCTCCTCCGTGAGGGATTGGGTGCTGGAATAGCCCATCTTGCCGTCTATGATACAGCGGAAACAAGCGCCGATGGAAGTTTGGTCGGAAAAGTTTTCAATATCGCCCTCATAGGCATATACGCTGGTCTCCATCCCCTTATGGTAATACAGGTCATACTGGCTGATACCGGCGCTCTTGGCCTGATCAATTACAGCTTTTTTGAAATCATTATATGTCACTGCGCGTCACCTCCGCTAATTCCGCCAACGGTAATCTCCGATACCCGGATCAAGGGCTGGCCCACATTGGTGGGAACACTTCCACTGAGGGAGCCGCACATGCCTTGGCCCACATCCAGGTTTTGGCCCACCATATCGATGTTTTGCAGAATCTCCGAGCCCTTGCCAATGAGGCTTGCTCCCCGGACAGGCTCATCGATTTTGCCGTTTTTAATGAGATAACCTTCGGCTACCGCAAAGTTAAACTCCCCGGAGGCCGGATTGACTGAGCCGCCGCCCATCTTTTTGGCGTTGAGGCCGTCAGAAATGGATGCAATGATGTCCTCATTTTTATCAGGGCCGTTGTCAATATAAGTATTGGTCATCCGTGAGGTGGAGGCGTACTGGTAGGATTCCCGCCGTCCGCTGCCGGTGGAGGGCATGCCCATCCTGCGGCCGTTGAAGCGGTCCACCAGGTAGCCTTTCAGAATGCCGTTTTCAATCAACACATTGCGCTGAGTGGGTGTGCCCTCATCGTCAATATTGAGGGAGCCCCAGGCATTGGACACCGTGCCATCGTCGATGGCGGTGACCTTTTCGCAGGCGATCCGCTCACCCAGTTTGCCGCAGAATTCGGAAGCGTTTTTAGCCACCGACGTGGCCTCCAGAGAATGGCCGCAGGCCTCATGAAAGATGACACCGCCAAAGCCGTTTTCAATAGCCACCATCATCCGCTTGCCGGGACAGGGGCGGGCATGAAGCATGGTAACGGCCTGCTCGGCCGCCTGCTTGGCCGCGGTCTCCACATCCACCTCACTCTCGAACACCTCAAAGCCCATCATCCGGCCAGGGGCTTCATGGCCCATCTGGTTCTCCTTGCCGTCCGAGGCGACGCCTACGGTAGAGACGCGGGTATACACCCGGCGGTCCTCGGTAAGCAAGCCCTCAGAGTTGGCGATCAGCACGTTTTGGTCTCGCTCAGCCAGACTGACGATTGCCTGGACGATCTCATCGCTGTGGTCCTTCAGCACCTTGTAGGCGTCCCGGACCACCCTCACCTTTTTGCCCATCGCCACATCAAAGGGGTTTTGTTTTATGGGGTGGATATTGGGGGTGATGGAGGAACTTAGTGCCACATGGATATCAATGTCCGCCTTTAGGTCTCCAATAGCTACAGCGGCCTTCTCGGCGCACAGGAGCAGCCCGCTCTCGCTCAAATCGTTGGTGGTGGCATAGACGCTTTTCAGGCCTTTGAAAATGCGGATGCCCGCCCCAAAGATTTTGTTATTGATGGCGGTATCCACCTTGTCGTCGATCATACGGATCGACCCCATCAAGGTGTCCTCCGCGAAGATTTCCGCAAAGTCGCCTCCGGTGGACAGGGCCTTTGCCAAAACCTTTTCAGCTACAGCTCTCTCAATAATCATTCCTTCACTCCTTAACAATGAAAATCACTTTTCATCTATTATAGCCCCAGGAGAACCGTCAATGCAAGCAGGGGAGCACATTATTTTTATAAAACAGCTTTGTAATACGAATCTTCATTTAAATCCGCAATAAATAAAATTTCTGTTGCGGCCTACTCCACGCGGTTTTAATAAATTTTATTTACACGCTGACCCAAGATTCGTATAAGAATACAAGAACGGTTATAATCAACTATCAATTTGAATACTTTTCCTTTTGGCTTCCCTATACTGTCCAGGGGTTTGATTTTCCAGCTTCTTAAACACCCGCAAAAAGGTATGTACATTGCTGTAACCAACCCTTTCAGCAATCACGTGAAGGGGCATGGTACTTTGCTGAAGGAGCAACTCCTTCGCCACCTTTATTCTGCAATAATTTATGGATTCCAACACCCCATAATCTTTTTGTTCCTTGTAGGCCTTTGAAAGGTAGGATACGGATATTTTAAAATGATCCGCTATATGCTGTACACTCAGCCCCTGGTCCATATAATGATATTCAATATACCGGTCTATGCTCTCTATTTTTTGCTCCAAGGTTTGGTTTTGTATGTTATAGCGCTTGATCATTGCCTCTATAATGTCTATTATTTCGCCTTCCAGGCTGTAAATCGTAGCCGCCTCCAATAGTCTTTGCACCGGATTGATTTCCTTATAAAACAATTCCTCCTCCCCGGTCTTTTCCATAACAATCGCGTTGAGTACCAGGTTAATTAACCCGAACATCCGGCATTTCATGATCTGGATGGAGGCCCCATCAGTGTATTTATAATATCCGATAATTAAGCTTAGCGTATTTTTTGCCCGGGCGTAATCCCTGTCAATCATGCTGGTTGTAAAATCCTGTTCCGCCTTGAGGATGTCCATATCCTTCCACTCAGGCAGGGGCTGGTTGAAGCTTTCCTCAAAAACTACCACACCGCGCTTTTCGGTGATATTGCAGTAATCATTGGCCAGTTCCGCTTGCTGAAAGGCTGTGCCCAATGTGGAAAGCGCATTGCATTCCTTGCTCACCGTAAAGCGTATGTCCATATTAAAATACAGCTTCATGTAGGTTCCAGTCTGACTAAAGATATTCTGGATATGCGGTTCTATAGAAATATCCTGAGCATTCTCGGTCCAGATAATACCGGTAAGCTTTCGCCGCTTCCAGAAATAGCAGCGGTAACCGCCCCCAAGGAGCTCGGCCACAATATTGTTTAGACAGATCAATACTATCGTATCCAGCTCTTCCCGGGTGATTGAGGAGCCTTCTTCATCCAATAGCATTACCTCGGCGATGGATACAACACCCTGCCTAAACCCAACGGAAAAGTGTTCCTTAAATATATCCTTATGAGCTTTCCCTCTGGCCTTCTCATCAATTATTTCGATAAGCTGTTGAATCAGCAAAGCCTCTTTCCCTTTTTTCGAGGTTTCGTGGAGGACGCTATTATCACGGAGAAGGTCGTTTATCTTATTCTGCAAATCTATAAAAATATCTCCGTGCATAGCTATACTGGTGTCGGTACTGGTATCTGAAGCCGCCAACGGAATTTTTTTGTTGAGTGCATGAACCGGACCATACCGTTTTTTAGTTTCCACGTATACGATGCCAATACCGGCGCATATACAGAATGCAATATAAAGATATAGAAGCCGGCGCATTGAATAGACCTCTTCCAGGTAATGCTGAAGCGGGATGACGGAAACATAATCCCACTCCGAATAATGCAGGCTTTGGGCGATGACCACCATTTGACCAAGATAATTTTCGCCATAAACCAAACCATCAAAAATGGCCGTTTCGCCCGGTACGTTTCCAGCAGTTACAATCACTTCGCCTGACCGGTTGACGATATAGCTATACCCTTCACCGGTGGTTTCTGAACTGCCTGCATGTATTATGTCTACCAGCTCATCCATATCCAACGTAGCCACAGCCAGGCTTATAATTTCCCGCTCTCCATTTCGTTTCAAGGGGCAGAAAAAATAAATGGAATCCCCCTTTTTTGAAAAAGAACTGGTCATCTGGCCGGATGCAAAGCTTTTCCATTGAGGGAACTCCATTTTAAAATTGGCTTGCGTATAGGTATCCATATTTGTGTATGCCAAGCTATAAACACCCACGAAACAACTACTTCGAGTATAGTAGATATGTATATCCTGCACAGACCCATACAAATAAAGCCCCACCAGCTCATTTCCAGTTTTATGAAGGTTGTAAAAGTCGAGGCCGGTAAAGGGCGGTTCTATATAAGAGGTGGAAAGGATTCGGGGATTGTAGGCCAAGGCAGCCACTCCCCTTTCGATGCTTAGCAGCTTGTTGTTGAGCAGATTTACCGTTTGCTCAACATTTCGCTCCTGTGCCATGACAACAATCTTTCTCGTAACATGAAGCGCGTTCAAGTATAGAGCGATCCCTGAAAAAATAAAGACAAGGATAACACACATGGAGCTGTAAAACCATTTCCGAAAGGTTTTTTCCCGAAAAAAATGATTGTCAATAACCTGCCTAAATCTGGTTTTCATAAATCACACCTTATTGCAACTTAACAATCGTTTTCATTGGTCGGAGAGCTGAGGGTGAATCTTTTGCGACGCCTTATTCCTCCGTCTGAAAACAACGGCGGCATATAACAGGCATACACAGAAAAGCGGTATTGTATAGGTTCTGTACATAAAGGGATATCCCCTGACGTCCACTAATTTTCCCGCGATGGCCGGCGCCGACGCCTGCCCCAAATCTGTCCCAATATAAAATGTACTTGTAGCCGCGCCCCTGCGCTCAGGTTCCACCGCCTGGATCGTGGCAGCCTGTAAGGATGGCTGTACAGCGCCCACGCCGATGGCCTTGAGTATGGCAGCTGCCGCAAACAGCGCCGCTGCGTTTGTGGTGGAAGCCCAGCTTAAAAGGAGAAAGGCCAAGATAACGGAGGCAATGCCGGGGTATAAAACTACCGAGAAGCCCTTTTTGTCCATAAGCTTTCCGCATAGGGTGCGTGAAAATAAAAGCGTGACCGCGCTTAAGGTGAAGTACCAACCCACATTGCCCATGCCAAATTGCTCACCATAAAGGGCAATATAGCTGTTCTCTATTCCATTTGTAGATGAGAGCGCAACGGTAATTACTCCATATAAAACGGCCTCTTTCGCAATGAAGCTCTGGAGCTTAAATTGGGATTTGCTCCCACTGGGATTCGAAATCCGCTGACTGCCCTGAACCGCGTCATCCTTTAACAAGGTGGATAGAATTACTGAAACTATAACACACAGTGACGCAAATAAAAACATGATATGATTTCCAGCGATTCCTGAAAGGAACAGGCCTACGCTTGGGCCAATGGCGACAGCCAGAGTCTGGGCCAAGCCAAAATAGCCCAGTCCTTCCCCCATGCGCCCCTCAGGTATGTACCCTGCGATCATCGCCATGGTAATGGTGGTGGTCATCCCAAAGGAAACGCCGTGAAATATTCTCAATAGGTAGAATACTAAGCTGTGCTGGGCAAAGCCATAACCCGCGACACATAAAGCATTGATAAGCAAGAACAATCCCAAAAGCCGCTTCTTCCTGAAGCGGTCGCAGATCCATCCGCTCACCGGCCGGATTAGCATGGAAGCCATAGGCATAATCCCAATAATAGAACCTGCCGCAGCTACCGGAAAGCTCAAATCAACCAAATGTTTTGAAAGAGCGGTCGCCGTCATATAAAAGCTTATATTCAAGATTACGTTGACTAAAAATAACGCTGTATATTGAATGTTCCAAATTCGATTCGTATGCATTTTACCACTCATTTGCTTTTAGTTTAGGGAACGGTGAAACATACTAGCCGCCAGCGCAGCGGCCAGTATGTTAACCAAGATGAATGACACCTTATTTATGAATTTGAGAGCAGGGATTCACACCAACTCATCATTTTTGGCAGCATTCCTCCCCAGAAAAGCCAATCATGGATTCCCGGTCCTTCATGCCATTCCCCCTCAAAGCCCAAGGTTTCCGTCAGGTATTGGAAAGTACCCTTGGCATTGGCGAAACCTCCGTCCTCGGTTCCACAGCAAACAAACAATTTTGGCAATGGATTACCGCTTTGCGCGGCCTGCTCAGCCAGGTATTTGATATCGTGCTCTGTCCCCGCCAATTCACTTATGCGGGTGGTTCCAAAGACATATTTGTGTATCTGCGCGTGGGGGCTGTCCTGAGGGGCATCTCCCAGCTCCACAAAATTCCCCGACGACAATATGCAGACCCCAGCGTATTGCTCCGGACTTGTAAGGCCGAATTTATAGGCTCCATGGCCTCCCATGGAGAGACCGCCCACAATATTCTTTTCCCGCTTCAAGCTTATGGGAAACATGGCTCCCAGTTTTTCTGGAAGCTCATCGGCAATATAACTGTAATACCGGCCTGTAGGGATATTGGCGTAAAAACTATTGTCGGCGGACGGCATCACCACGGCGATCCCATATTTCTCAGCGTATAGCTCTATACTGGAATGGCGCCACCAGTCACTAAAATTCCCTGTCGCCCCATGTAACAGCCACAACACAGGGTACTCCTTGCAATCCCCATGCCGTTCCGGAAGGATTACGCCAACCTCAGTGCGGCGGGATAACATTGTTGAAAAAACATCCATTTGTAAAAATGCCACTTCAAATTCCTCCTCTCTATAAATTCTCAAGAAAGACCGCTATCCACTTATCCCAAAATTCCCAGCAATGGGTCGCCTCTTCCGTGTGGAATTCATACTGGTAGGGATTGTTTTCAAGAGAAAGGAAGTGGCTTCGCAGGGCAAGCCCCACCTCAAAGCCGTGATCCTCGGTCCCTATCGCGTGAAAAATCTTGGGCAGCAATTTGCCATCCTCTATATTCTTCCTGGATTGCCACAATACGTCATATTTAGTTCCCTTGAGCTCATCCGGGTCATCCACCCCCAAATGAATCTGAGGCAAGCTGGGGGCGCCGGGACCGCCGGGGGCCGGCGGATAGCCCTGAGGATTGCGCAGATACTCCAAGGGAATCACCGAGCTGGTGGACAGGATACAGGCGGCGGCATACCTTTCCGGGTACATTATCGCCAGTTCAAGGGCACCTCCGCCCCCCATGGACAATCCGCCGATATACGTCTTTTCCCGCTTGGATGAAGTATTTGGGAAAAAGCGCTTCACGGTTTTGGGAAGCTCTTCCACCATATAATCGCCATAATTGGGGCCCATGGCCATATTCAGCCACCGGCTGGGTCCCGCCGTGGGCATAACCACAGCGATCCCTTTCTTTTGGGCGTAACGCTCTATCCCGGTATTGGAAACCCAATCAAAACAGTTTCCCGAACCCCCATGAAGAAGGTAGAGCACGGGGATATCCTCCGCCTTTGTCTCAGGCATAATGACCATCAGCCGGGCCTGTGAAAAGAGGGTTGGAGAAAAGGACAACATATTGATCAAAGCCAAAATAAAACCTCCTATCCTTTAATGGCGCCTATCATAACGCCTTTTGTAAAATATTTCTGTACAAAGGGGTATATGGCCAGGATGGGCAGTGTGCTCACCACCACAGTGCAGTATTTAATCAAGGTCTTGTAGATGCTTATGGACGCGTTCGCGCCCCCTGAAGTCATATTCGTACTGCCTTCTATGAGGATTTCCCGCAGGACAATTTGCAGCGGGTATTTGGCCCGGTCGGTCAGATACAGGGAGGCGGGGAACCAGGAGTTCCAATGCATTACAGCAATAAACAGGACGATGACCGAAATAGATGCCTTTGACAGCGGAAGAATAATGCGGATAAAGACCTGGAAATCATTGGCCCCGTCCAGCTTTGCCGATTCCTCCAGGGAATCTGGAATGCTTAAAAAAGATGTGCGGAGAATCACCAGGTTAAACACATTAATGGCTGCGGGAAGGATCAGCGCCCAACGGCTGCCAAGCAGTCCCAGCCTATGGATCAGGATGTAATTTGGAATCAAGCCTCCGTTAAACAGCATAGTAAAAGATATTAACAGCATCAATGTATTGGCGGGGAGAAAGTACTTCCGGGACAGGGTAAACGCGCCCAGTGAGGTCATGGCTATGCCAAAGGAGGTCCCCCCCACAACATAGATGAGGGTATTCAAGTAGCTTCTCCAAATGGAGGCGTTGGCAAATACAATTTGATATCCCTTCAGCGTAAATTCCCCGGCAGGTAGAAATAGCAACGATTTGTTAGCCGACAGCGCGTTTGGCGCGGAAAAGGATGAAGCGATGGTATGCCACATGGGAGCCAGGCAAACGATAGCGACTAAAAAAAGAATGATATAGTCCACCGCCAAAAATACCTTCCGGCCCAACGGTCGTTTAATTTTCATATTGTTTCCTCCAATAGCAACCCAATTTATAATTCGGAACCCCTGGGGGAATGATTCGATGACCTAACGGATTATTTCCCCAGGGATTCTGGCCATCGATTTATGGAGGTTGCGCTAGAAAAGGCTGGTCTCGGAATATTTTTTGCTGATATGGTTGGCGGTCACGATCAAGACAAACCCTATAATTGAATTAAACAGGCCTACTGCCGTACTGTACCCGTAGTTATGATTGATAATGCCCTGCCTGTAAAGATAGGTGGAGATGACGTCGGCCGTCTCATAGGTGGCGCTGTTGTACAGCAGGAGCACTTTTTCAAAGTTAACCGACAGCAGCTGCCCGATCCGCAAAATAAGCATAATAATGATGGTCGGCATAATGCCGGGAAGAGTGACATGCAGGCATTGCTTCCAGTATCCGGCCCCGTCAATCCTGGCCGCCTCATATTGCTCCGCGTCCACCTGGGACAGGGCCGCCAGATAGATGATGCTGTTGTATCCCATCATCTGCCAGATATTGGTTGAGATAAAGATGGGGCGAAACATCTCCGGCATGCTGAGCAAATTTCCCTTTTTCCCAACCAGAGGGGCCAGTAATGTCGTCAGCGGCCCGTTGGAGGCGGTAAAATCATGGATGATGCCGCAAATGACCACCATGGACAAAAAATAAGGCAGGTAGCTGATGGTTTGCACTGTCTTTTTAAAGACCCTGTTCCGAACCTCATTGAGCAGAAGGGCAAGAATAATGGGGGCGGGGAAGGCAAAAATCAGGTCGTATGCACTGAGCAAAAAGGTATTCCTGAGTACCCTGAAAAAATTGGGGCTTTGAAAAAAGGTAGTAAAATTCTCCAGTCCCACCCAACGGCTGCCAAAAATTCCGTCAACCGGCTTGTAGTCCTGAAAGGCCATCAAGATACCTGACATAGGTATATAGCTGAAGATCAAAAAAAACAGAACCACCGGAAGCGTCATCCAATAAATCATTTTATGCTGTTTATAATTGGCAATTAATTGTTTCATGAAAGCTTCTCACCACCTCATTGGCGCGGAATGGATGCATCCCGCGCCAATTATGAAATTTATCTGGCGTTATACCTGTCGAGGGCAGCTTGATACGCAGTCATCGCGTCCTCTATGCCCATAGAACGGATTTGTTCCACAAACTGATCATATTGGTCAAAGGATTCAATGCCCAGAATATATTTGACCTGCATCTCTTCCACATAATCATTTATGTCAGCCATTACAGAGGCATATATATCATTTTCCTCGGTCGTCATGGTAACGGAGCTGCTGATGGCATAAGCATTGTCGTTCTGCGCGTTATACGCACTGCCTACCTCCAGCAGCCACTCATCGTTGTGATCCCGGTTGCTTGCGCGAACACTGGGGGAATCAGCAATCGAATACATCATGTCTAGAGGAGCAAAACCATCCGGGTCTGCTAAAACCTTCTCAGTCCAACGGTAATTTCCATCTTCATCCAAATAATAATTGGATTCGTCAGTTCCCCAATTGCTTACAAATATTACTTCCTCTGCATAGTACAGGTCGCACCATTTCAGCGCCAGCTCAAGATTGGAGCAGCTGGTGGTAATTTGCATACCCGGCCCCACTAGGCCGTTGACGGGTCCAATATGAATGATCGGATCGTCCTCCGATACCACCGGATGGGGCACCGCGACAAATTCTACCCCTTCAACCGGGCTGAGGGCGACGAGCACATTCGCCAGGGAAATGGGCGCTACCATGGAACCGGTTTGGGGATCCGCGTAGGCTGTCATTTCCGCCGATGTGGAGTTGAGGGACATAAAGTCGGGATCTATAAGATCTTCCTCATACCACTGGTTCATCATCTGTAAATATTGTTTAAATCCGTCCTCCAATGGCGCGTAATGGACGGTGCCATCAATTTGATAAAAGGGCTGGCTAGGTGGCATATAGCCAAATCCCAGGCCGCCTGTAAACATATTTAATTTAGGAAAACCGTTATAATTGAGCAAATAGGGCTTCTCAATACCACATTCATCCCTAAACGCCACCAATACATCATGCCACTGGTCGTATGTTTTCGGCACTTCCATCCCAACCTGATCCAGCAAATCCTTTCTCATGAGGATCCCGTACCAAGCCACATCAGGAATATCGCCTTGGAAATAATTATAGAACGCCGCTAATTCCCCATCGTCCGAATAGCTTTCTTTTTTTCTCAGATCACTTTGATTAAGCTGGGCGGCAAAATTGGGCACCTGATCCAGATACTCCGCCAGGTTGATAGCAATACCGTCCTTCATCAGGCCATGGGCTCCGGTTGTATAATAAGGGCTCGCACCGACAAAGATATCCGGATATTGTCCGGAGCTGATCAGCATGGACAAATTGTCAATCTCGGTACCTCCCACGGGGGTGATCCACTCAATCTCAACACCGGTCTGCTCGGCCATCCACTGGTTAAACAGGGTATCCCCAAAACCCTCTATGCGTGTACCTATAGTAGTATGGGTGGGACGCCAAACTTTCAGCTTCGCCGTCTCCCCCTCTTCCACCAGCCTCATTGACGACCCCGGCGTCTCATCCTGTGAACTGCTATCCGCCGGCTGTGAACTGTTATCTGCTGATTGTGAACTACTGCTTTGCTCTGAATTATTGCCGCATGCAGTCAATACGCTTACCAGCAAACAGACGACTAAACATATAATTCCTATTTTCTCGGCATGCTTTTTCATCCTTAGCCTCCTCAGTATTAAGTTTATGGGGTGGAATCTAATTTTGCTTTTGGCGCCAAAGCAAAATTATGTTGTAATAAGAATACCGTCATGTACAGAAAATGTAAATTATGAGTTTCTGTTTCGGGATGTACAATTTTTGTGATCGCATTATTTCCTTACACCGCAAGGGTTTGCGGGCTATCGAT
>Ga0153947_1000348_pt1 | contig 22622 bp, 18 predicted proteins | sample TSNJ031MetaG_FD_104697 | JGI IMG/M metagenome (GOLD analysis project Ga0153947, IMG submission 104697) | Attine ant fungus gardens microbial communities from New Jersey, USA - TSNJ031 MetaG | ecosystem: Host-associated > Fungi > Mycelium > Unclassified | place: USA: New Jersey, Wharton State... | reverse complement strand
TTTTGATTTTCCATACAGGCGTCTCCTTTGTTTTGATTTGATTTTATTCTATCACGGATAACCTGACAACAGCATGTCCTATTCTGAATAAAGCTGTGAAATTTTCCTTGCCCGCTCTGCAATAATTTCGCGGATATGCGGTGGCTCCAGAACCTCCGCAAAATGCCCGAAGGACAGGATGAAGCCATATACCCATTCGTCCTCTGGAAAGACAGCCTCGCAGAGAAACTCATCGTCTGGGGATTTCTCGATCATGCTCTCGTCAAATTCATCGTAAATGCGGTAAAGCTGGGACGCGTCAACCCGCAACCGGATACGCACCATGGACGCCTGCCGTTTATCAGGCGGCGTGTATGGTTTTTCCGGATGTGTTGACGGATCAAAGGTTTCATCCAATAGATTCAGGCGCTTTAAACGCGAAAGCTTAAAGGTTCTCTCATCCTGTTTAGCGCAGTCATACGCCTTTAGATACCAGCTCCTGTGCTTAAACCACAGCAGCAGCGGCTCCGCTGTGCGGATGGTCTTCTCACCATAGCTGGAATAATAATCAAAAGCGACGCGCCGACGCTCCAAGATGGCGCGTTTGAGTATGTCAAAGGTTTCGCGATCGGAAAATCCCCAATCGGAAAAATCGACGTCAATCCAATTGACCGTGCTCTTTTGAAACAGCGCGCCCAGTTTCCCCAGAATCTCCGCGCCACCGGGATATTGGGTCGCCCCCAATGCCTGTAACGCCGCCAAAATCTCGTTTTGCTCCGTTTCCGAAAGCAGCGATTTGTTCAGTACAAAGCCTTCGGTCAGCCGGAGCCCGCCGCCCTTACCCTTGCTGGTGTAAACTGGTATTCCCGCCGCTGAAAGCGTATCAATATCACGATAGATTGTTCGTGTGGACACCTCGAATCTATCCGCAAGCTCCGATGCCGTTACAGATTTTTTCTCTAGCAGAAGATATACTATTTCAAACAGTCGCACGATTTGCATGCTCATCACCAAGAATAGTATAGCATATAAATTGGACAAGGTGTGTCATATCACAAAAATAGTAAATGCTACCTGTAAAAAGCATATAAGTAATAACCCAAACAAACCTTAATAAATCTTACCAAATCCAATTGTGCTTTTGTCAATTTGTGATATACTGAGATACGAAGTAGAATATTGTAGAAAAATCTGATGCGAGGTTATTACTATGGATAATAGCGAAAACAGATGGTTGTCAATGGAAGAAATATGCCAATATCTTGGGATAAGCCGTGATACTGCCATGAAATGGATAACGAAAAATAGCATGCCCGCCCACAGAATTGGCCGGTTGTGGAAATTTAAAACAGATGAGATTGACGAATGGGTAAAATCGGACAGCACCAAGGAGAAGTAAAGATGGATAGACAGAAGGCCGTGGCGTTTAGCGGATATCGCCCCGAAAAGCTTTATGCGGGTAGGGACGAGAATTCAACCGATATAATAACATTAAAAGAAGATCTTCATGATGCCGTCATGGAAGCTGCTTCTCATGGATTTAATACCTTCATTGTGGGGATGGCCGAGGGCTTTGATATGCTTGCTGCCGAAGCTGTGATTGCTGTGAAAAAAGAAGTTCGTGACATAAGGCTTGTTGCGGTAGAGCCTTTTGACGATAGTAGAAAACGCTCCGGCCGTTATCAAGAGATTATTGCAAGCGCTAATGATGTGGTCACCTTGCCTGATGAATATTCTCACGGCACTTATTATGTCCGAAACGAATATATGGTGGATAATTCTTCTCTGCTGATCTGCTATTATGACGGCAGATATGGCGGCACGGAATATACAGTTGATTACGCAAAGAAAAAAGGTGTGCAGGTCATCAATCTCGCGCCGAAGGATTTGGATGTTATCCGTACATTCGACAATATAACCGAGATCGTGCGTAACGATTTGGAACGAACCATCAAAAAAGACAGCAAGCTGTCCATTGCCGCCGACTGCTTTTCCATTTACGCCTACGAAGAATTGAAACGTCGACTCCGCATTATCAAAGAACTTAGAGTTGTATTTACCTCTCCCACCTTTACTACCGAAAAGATTCCGAAGTCCAAACGCGAGTTTTACATACCGCGCCTAAACCGTGAACGCAGTCTTTATGGAACCGAATTTGAAGTGAAGTTGCGCAATGAGATGACCCAAAAGGCAGTTGCCCGTGAATGTGCTGAGTGGATACGCAAAAAAGTGACGTTTAAATCGAATGTTACATCTCAAAACATGCAAGGTTTTATGAATGTGGAAAGCGCTGATAACACGTTTACATATATGCCGCTTGGTGGATTTACTACTGTGGATATCGGCTGTGAACGAGGCAATAATGTGTTTAACATTGTCACTCGCGCGGCGGCTCCGGCAAGTCAAAAGTTTATACAAACCTTTGACAGCCTGTGGAACAGCACGGACAAGCTGCAAGACGTGACCGAGGAAGTAATTGAGAGCATAACCGCTGTATACAAGGAAAATCCCGCCGAGTACATCTATTTTATCACGCTGTTCAATATCTTTAATGAGTTTTTAGAAGACATTTCGGAAGATGTACTCCCAAACGAAGCAAGCGGATTTCGTGACAGCAAGATATGGAACATGCTTTATAACTTCCAAAAGGACGCGGTACTCGCCATTATAAACAAGATTGAAAAATACAACGGCTGCATCCTTGCCGACAGCGTAGGCCTTGGCAAAACCTTTACCGCGCTGGCCGTTATTAAATATTATGAAAACCGAAACAAGTCGGTTTTGGTACTGTGCCCCAAAAAACTGACAAACAACTGGAACACCTACAAAGGCAACTATCTGAACAATCCAATCGCCACCGATCGGCTGCGGTATGATGTGCTGTATCACACCGACCTAAACCGCGACTCCGGCACATCTAATGGTATTGACCTGGATCGCATTAACTGGAGCAATTATGATCTTGTGGTCATTGATGAGTCCCATAATTTCCGCAACGGCGGAGAGCTGGCCGGCGCTGACAACGAGAAGGAAAACCGCTACCTGCGGCTGTTGAATAAAGTTATCCGTAAAGGCGTCAAGACAAAGGTTTTGATGCTTTCTGCCACGCCTGTTAACAATCGCTTCAATGACCTAAAAAATCAAATCGCCCTTGCTTATGAAGGCGACGCAAGAAACATTGACGATAAGCTCAATACCAGCCGCACTATCAATGAAATATTCAGAAACGCACAGCGTGTTTTTAATGAATGGAGCAAACTGCCGCTGCATTTGCGCACTACCGATTGCCTGCAAAAAATGCTGGACTTTGATTTTTTCGAGGTTTTGGACAGCGTAACAATAGCCCGCTCCCGTAAGCAGATTGAGAAGCACTACGACACAACGGACATCGGTACATTTCCCAAACGGAATGTGCCGATGTCCAAGCGCCCGCCGCTCACTGATCTAAAGGGCGCCATCGGATATAACGAGATATTTGAGCGCCTTATGACACTAAACCTCAGCGTGTATACGCCCACAAAGTTTATCCTGGAAAGCAAATACCAAAAATACGCGGACATTGTAGAAGATAAAGATTTATCATTTACATTTGGGCGTGAACAAGGTATCCGCAGACTCATGAGCATAAACCTGATGAAGCGCATGGAAAGCTCGGTATTTGCTTTTAGCTTGACATTATCCCGCATTAAGGCACTCATCGAAGGCACCATCAAAACCGTCGACGCTTATGAGCAAAACCGTATTGCCGGCTTGCTCGACTTGACCGACATATCGGATATTGATAACGATGACTACGATTTCGACGATCAAAATAACGACCTTTTCTCCGTCGGAAAGAATGTCAAGATTGACCTCGGCGATATTGACTATAAGTCGTGGCGCAAGGAGCTTCAAAAAGACGCTGAAGTCCTGGAACAGTTAGCCCTGATGGTGGCCCACATCACACCGGAACACGACAGCAAGCTGCAAGAGCTGCTGGGTGTTATCAATGAAAAAATTGAGCATCCGATCAATAACAGGAACAAGAAAATCATCATCTTTACAGCCTTTGCCGATACCGCCGGATACCTTTATGAGCATGTGAGCGGCTATGTCAAAAATTACTTCGGGCTGCATACAGCCATGATAACCGGCTCGGTGGACGGCAAAACCACTGTGCCGAAGCTGCGCTGTGATCTAAATACGGTTCTGACCTGCTTTTCGCCCATATCAAAGGATAAGCAGCTTCTCATGCCCGACAACAAAGATACGATCGACATCTTGATTGCCACGGACTGCATATCCGAAGGCCAAAATCTGCAAGATTGCGACTTTCTTGTCAACTACGATATTCATTGGAACCCGGTTCGCATTATCCAGAGGTTCGGGCGTATTGACCGTATTGGCAGCAGGAATGAACGTATTCAGCTTGTAAATTTTTGGCCGGATATCACACTGGATGAATATATTAACCTGAAATCCCGTGTGGAAACCCGCATGAAGATTGTTGATATGACCGCCACCGGTGACGACAATATCATCAGTGATGAAGAAAAAGGCGACCTTGAATACCGCCGCAAGCAGCTTGAAAAGCTGCAAACCGAGGTTGTGGATTTGGAGGACATCTCCGGCGGCATTTCCATCATGGATTTGGGACTGAACGAATTCCGTATGGACTTGCTTGCCTACATGAAGGAGAACCCCGATATAGAAAAAGCTCCGTTTGGTCTGCACGCCGTCGCACAAGGCGATAAGGACGGCGTAATTTTCGTGCTGAAAAACATCAATCAGAACGTGAATATCGAAAGCAAGAATCGTCTGCACCCGTTCTACATGGTCTATATCGGATCAGACGGCGAGGTTATCTCCAATCATCTTGAGCCGAAAACAACGCTGGACGTCATGCGCCGTTTGTGCAAGGGAAAATGCGAACCGGACAACCTGCTTTGCCGTTTGTTCAACAAGCAGACCGAGGATGGCCGGAATATGAGCGGGGTATCGGAGCTGCTGAAACAGTCCATATCCTCAATTATCAACGTGGACGACCAAAGCAATCTGGACAGCTTTTTTGGCGCCGGCGATATGAGCTTTCTGGGAAACGAGATCAAGGGACTTGACGACTTTGAGTTAATATGCTTTGTGGCGGTAAGGAGTGACGGCAATGCTTAACCTCCCCAAAAGCACAGAAGTCGGAAAGTTCTTGCCCAAAGAAAAACTGATAGATAAGCTCAATCTAACTCCAGCGCTAAAAGAGAGCCTAAAAGACGATGTGCGGCGATTTACCATTACGCATGAGCTGTCGGAAAAGAGCCTGAACATCCCAAAGGGCGATCGTGTTTCGGCGGTCTTTATCATAGAGGTTGCGCTAAAGCAAAAAAATATAGATTATAAGCTGATTGAAGCGGTTGCCCGGCAAAACGCCCACAAGATTTTATTTGTTCTGCGGCATGAAGATGAGGCCCAAATCGCGGTATTTTATGGTAAACTATATAAAAACGACTGGACAGGCACCCGCGATTTGAATGTGGATATTTCCGGGTTTAGCTTTGACGAGGTATGGGACAGCCTTGTTGCGCAAGTGGCGTTGACGGTTCCGGTACGAGTGAATATACCTGCCCTGCCGGTTGCCGACATGCTTGCCCGACAGGAGGAAATCGCAAAGCTCAAGCGGGAAATTGAGCGGCTGGAGAACAAGGCCCGGAAAGAACGGCAGCCGAAAAGGAAGTTTGAGATTGTCGGCAAGATTCATGAAATGAAAAGGACGCTGGAGGGGTATAGAAATGGATAAAACAGCGATACCAACCAACTATATGAATCCCCCAATCCGATCTAAAACGTTAGGAGATTATCAATAATGGACAAGCTAAACCTGCATACCGCCAGCTTGGTGGACAAAAATATACAAGCTATATCCTCCCTGTTCCCAAACACGCTGACGGAGCGGATAACAGGCTGTAACGAGGACGGTTCAGCTATTATTGAATACGCCATAGACTTTGATTTGCTCAGGCAAGAGCTGTCGAATGTGGTGGTCGAGGGCGCGGAGGAACGCTATCAATTTACCTGGCCGGATAAGAAAAAGTCGGTGCTGCTCGCCAACGCGCCGAATTATAAGACCTTGCGTCCGTGCAGGGGGGAGAGCGTCCATTTTGACGTCACCGAAAACCTGTACATAGAGGGCGATAACCTTGACATTTTAAAGCTGTTGCAGGAAACCTATCTCGGCAAAGTGAAAATGATTTACATAGACCCGCCGTATAACACGGGCAAAGATTTCGTGTATGCCGACAACTTCGCCCAAAGCATTGAGGAATACATGGATTTGACCGAAGCCTACGACGAAGACGGCAACCGCCTGTTTCAAAACAGCGAAACCAACGGGCGCTACCACACCGATTGGCTGAACATGATGTACCCGCGCCTGCGTCTGGCAAAGGACTTGCTCCGCCACGACGGAGTTATCTTTATTTCGATTGATGATAATGAAGTGCATAACCTGCGCAAGATGTGTGATGAGGTTTTCGGGGCTTGGAATTTTGTGGCAGAGTTGGTCTGGGAACGCGCTTATGCGCCTAAAAATGATGCTAAGTATATCTCTAATAGTCATGATTATGTTTTGATGTACGCAAAATCAATGGAATCTTTTCGCATTGGACGACTTCCAAGAACAGAGGAAGCTGATGCGAGATACCACAATCCAGATAACGACCCGCGCGGCGTATGGAAACCAAGCGATATGTCAGTAAAAACGTATATCGAAGAATGTGATTACCCTATTACAACGCCCTCTGGGCGTGTAATAGAGCCTCCAACAGGACGCTGTTGGAGTCTCTCCAAAAATGCATTTTTGGAGAGACTCCAAGATAACCGTATTTATTTTGGTGCAGACGGCAATAGCGTTCCATGCATAAAGCGCTTTTTAACAGAACTTAAATTTGATGGAATGGCACCACAGTCTATTATGTTCTATCGCGATGTTGGTCACAGTCAAGAGGGCGCGAAAGAAGTAACAGCGTTACTTGAATCAGGAGCTTTTAATGGACCAAAACCGGTTCGTTTGCTAAGTCGTTTGTTAACACTGGCAAATACTGATAAAGATTCTATCATCCTCGACTTCTTCTCCGGCTCGGCTACGACCGCCCACGCCGTCATGCAACTCAACGCTGAGGATGGCGGCAACCGCAAATTCATTATGGTGCAGCTTCCCGAAATAATCAACGAAAAGCACGAAGCCTACAAATCGGGCTACCGTACCATCTGCGACATCGGCAAGGAGCGTATCCGCCGCGCGGGCGAAAAAATTAACGCCGAAATTGCCGGACATAACGCGCAGATCAAACTGGACGAAGCAGAAAAAAAGCCGGTGGACATTGGCTTCCGCGTCCTCAAAGTGGACAGCACCAACATGAAAGACGTCTATTACCATCCCTATCAATACGACCAGCAGCAGCTCGGCTTGTTTGCTGATAACATCAAAGACGACAGAACGCCGGAGGATTTGCTGTTCCAGGTTATGCTGGACTTGGGCGTGTTCCTGTCCTGCAAAATTGAGATCGAATCCATCGGCGGCAAGCAGGTATATGTGGTCTATCAGGGCGATATTCCCTATCTGATTGCCTGCTTTGACAACAGTATCAACAGCGAGGTCGTCACCGCTATTGCCAAGCGCCAGCCCTATTACGCCGTGTTCCGCGACAGCAGCATGGAAAGCGACAGCCTGATGACCAGCTTTGAACAGATTTTTGAGGCGTATAGCAAGACGACGATTAGGAGGGTGTTGTGATAAATGAGCGGCACTGTCCATAAACGGTTTACATGCCGGCACTGTGGCAAAGACATTTCTGTTGAAGGAAATGTTTATATTCATGAGGGGCAACGCGCTAATATAAAAGTATTTACTCAAGGGATTGAAATAAAGAGCTTCGTTTGTAATCTTTGCGGAAAGATTAATTTATGCGTTACAACAAAACATTACGGTAATGACTTTAAAGAAGTTGATAATGCAAAGGGTAAAGTAAAGGATTTATTTGTTTATCCAATAAATGTTGCGCCTGTTAAAATGAAGTCTGTTCCGGCCAAGTATATGAAAGAGTACAATGAGGCACTGCGGGTAAAAGATATTAGCCAGAAATCTTGTGCACTAATGTGTCGGCGCATAACTGAAATGGTCTTAGAGGAAGAATGTGGTTGCACTAAATTTAATTTATCTGCCAAGTTAATGGAGTTTCAAACAAACCATAACCCCTCGGATTTTGTTATTCAATCTATTGAATACATAATAGGCGCAGGTAATGCGGCAGCGCATAATAAGAAAAATTTGCAAGATGATTTGATAAGGATAACCAAAGATGATTGCAACGCTTTGCTTGAGTCTGTTTTAGAACTTTTTGATGTTGTTTTTGTAAAGCCGAAAAAAGCCGAAAAAAACGCAAAAAGATTTCAGAAAGTTCAAACAAAGAAACCAAATGAGAGGCGGTGAATAAATGAAATTCCAATTTAAAATACAGCCCTATCAAACCGAAGCGGTCGCCAGCGTTGTGAATGTATTCAATGGGCAGCCCAAAGTAGATCGCAATGATTACATACGGGATTTAGGGCTGAAAAAGAAGCCGCTAACGCCGCAGTATGAGCAAGGCACACTTTATGATGCAGACAAGCCGCAGGACGAGCCGGAAAGTAACATCGGCTTTAACAATGCGCCCATTGAGCCGCATGTAAATTTACTTCACAATATTCATGAGATACAAACCCGCAATAACATCAAGCTCTCGGACTCTTTGACCGGAGGCTTGGGCGCTTGCAGCCTTGATATCGAGATGGAAACCGGCACCGGTAAAACCTATGTCTACATCAAAACTATTTTTGAACTGAACGCCAAATACGGCTGGAGCAAGTTTATCGTTGTTGTCCCCTCTATCGCCATTCGTGAGGGTGTGAAAAAGTCGTTTGAAATGACCGAAGAACACTTCATGCAAGATCCCAATTATGGCAAGAAGGCACGCTATTTTATTTACAACAGTAAAAATCTGAGCCAACTTGATGACTTTTCATCGAGCCCTGCCATCAATGTTATGATTATCAATATTCAGGCATTCAACGCCCGCGGTGCTGATGCAAGGCGTATCTACGATAAAATAGACGATTTCGGCAGCCGCCGTCCGATTGACGTTATCAAGGCGAACCGGCCTGTTATTATATTGGACGAGCCGCAAAAGATGGGCGGCGCGGCGACGCAAGCTGCGCTCAAAGAGTTTAATCCGCTGTTTACACTCAACTATTCCGCAACCCATGCCAAGCAAAATAACCTTGTATATGTGCTGGATGCGGTGGATGCATACAACAAGCGGCTGGTAAAGAAAATCGAGGTTAAGGGCTTTGAGGTTAAGAACTTTCGTGGAACCGATAAATATCTTTATCTGGAAAGCATTATCATATCCCCTGCCAAGCCGCCAAGAACAAAAATTGAGCTGGAGGTTAAGTACAAGGATTATATCAAACGCGAAGCCCGCATTTTAGGCGTGGACGACAATCTGTACGTTACATCCAATAACATGGAGCAGTACAGCGACGGATATGTTGTCAGCGAGATTGACCCCATTCGCGGCACAGTCACCTTTACAAATGGTCTTGTGCTTGAAAAGGGCAATGTTGTAGGCGATATATCCGAAAACGACCTGCGCCGTATCCAAATCCGCGAGACCATCTTGTCTCACTTTGAGAAGGAAGAACGGCTTTTTAAGATGGGCATTAAAACGCTGTCCCTGTTTTTTATCGACGAAGTAGCAAAATACCGCCTATATAACGAAGCGGGCGAGGAAATCAATTCCGAATACGGCGCTATGTTTGAACAGGAGTATCTGGATGTTCTAAACCGGTATATCACGTTGGAGGATACGCCTTATGTGCAGTACCTCAAACGCATTGCGGTACAGGACACGCATAAAGGCTATTTCAGCATAGACAAAAAGACAGGCCGCATATCCAACAGCGAAACCAAGCGGGGATCCAGCGAGAGCGACGATATTTCGGCTTATGACTTGATTTTGAAAGATAAAGAACGGCTTTTGAGCTTTGATGAGCCGACGCGCTTCATCTTTTCCCATTCTGCCCTGCGCGAGGGCTGGGATAACCCCAACATATTCCAAATCTGCACCCTGAAACATTCCGACAGCACGACCGGCAAACGGCAGGAAGTAGGGCGCGGTCTGCGCCTGTGCGTCAGCAGCGCCGGTACGCGCATGGATATGGAGACGCTTGGTGAAACCATCCACAGTATCAACAAGCTTACGGTTATTGCCAGCGAGAGCTACAAAGGCTTTGTGACCGACCTGCAAAAGCAAATTCGCGAGGTGCTATATGACCGTCCATCCAAGGCGACGCCGGAATATTTTGAAGGCAAAACGGTAAAAACCGACACCGGCAGCATTGCGATAACCGCAAAGCAGGCCCGTGAAATCTACCGTTATCTGCTGAAAAACGATTATGTAGACGGCGACGACAATATTGTACCGGAATACCGCAATGCCCTTGAAGCCGGAACGCTTGCGCCGCTTCCGACAGAGCTTGCCCCTGTCTCCGGGGGTGTGCATGCGCTAATCCAGAGCGTATTCGATGAAAGTGTTCTGGGTGATATGATTGATAACGGAAATGAAACAAAAATTACCGAAAACCCACTTAATGAGAATTTTTATAAGAAAGATTTTCAAACGTTGTGGGGCTATATCAACCATAAGTATGCCTATACGGTTGAGTTTAATTCGGACGAGCTGATTCAAAAGGCAGTCCAAAGCATAAACGAAAAGCTGTATGTCTCCGAGCTGCAATATACCCGCACGGCGTCGGAGCAAAAAAACGATTTAGACCAGTATATGCTTAAGCGCGGCGACAGTTTTGGAGCTGTAAGGATAAAGACCGAAACGCTCAAACATGCGGGGAACAGTCAGATACGATATGACCTTGTGGGTAAGATCGCCGAGGGCTCCACCCTTACACGGAGGACCGTTACGACCATTTTACAGGGTATTCGCCAAGATAAATTTATGATGTTCCGGCTCAACCCCGAGGAATACATAGACAAGCTTATCAAGCTCATCAAGGAGCAGAAGGGCGCGATGGCAGCCGAGCATATCACCTACAACGAGATAGACGGCAGCTATGATACCGATATTTTCACGGTTGCCGGCAAGAATGTGGACTACGCAAAAGCATTTAGGGCGAAACGCCACATACAGCCTTATGTCGTCACCGATGGAATCGCCGAAAAAAGTATAGAAAGGAAATTTGCCGAGGATTTGGATGCCGCCGAAGCAGAGGTATGTGTTTACGCCAAGCTGCCGCGCGGCTTCAAAATTCCAACGCCGGTGGGCGATTATTCGCCGGACTGGGCGATTGCCTTCCACGAGGGGGCTGTCAAGCATATTTACTTCATTGCAGAGACAAAGGGTACTACGGATAGTTTGCACCTGCGTAAAATAGAGGAAGCGAAAATCGCTTGCGCCAAACGGTTGTTTAACGAGTTATCCACCAGCAAGGTTAAATATCACGAGGTAGACAGCTATCAGGAATTATTAAATGTAATGAATAGCTTATAGATGATTGCCATTGCCAGCTGCACATGAATAGCATATAATCACATTGATTTCGGGTGGTGTTACAAAAAGTATGATATTGCAAAGAATAGTATAATGGAAGAATGAACTATTTTGTCCCAAATGCCACGGGAGGCGCATAGTGCGCAATGGCGAAAAAACATATAAAGTGCATAACTACCAGTGTAAAGAATGCGGACGGCAGTTTATCGCGGATAGCGACCGCGCATACAAAGGCACAATTGCTGGAGCAAAGCGTGAAGAATATGAGGTTAGCTGCGCGGGGAAACACTGCGGAAATCTTGATGTTCCGCCGCCATGCGCTTTGAGCTGTAACGCCTTCGGAAGCGAGCAATCCGTTGCCGGCATGAGCCGCCGTCGTGGTTCAAAAGTGCGGGAGGCATATGGGCGGACGTTCCTTCGTATGCAGTCAATATTTGGTCTTATGAACAAATGTACGGAGAGAAGGCGACTCAAATACGGCCCCGGGACGTTCATATAATAACGACGCACGGCGGGAGGAAGCGCGGAAGTATTTTGCTCAGTTGGTTCCCGGAGAATCAGCCTTAATGTACTATGCCAATTACAGCAACCCGTTCAGTGATGAGGAAACCCAACGCTATATTGTGGTTGGGATCGCCCAATCAAGCGAACCAGTAGGCAAAGAAATGTTCTTCGAGAATGTTCCTGATGATATTGCCGGGTTCCGGATGGCCCGGGTGGCAAAAAAGAACTATGCAGGGGGGCGTGTTTGGCAGCTGGCTTGGGAAGCTTGTGAACTGAGCTTGTGTCGCCGCCGGAAAACAATGTCCGTCATATCCTCTGGCAGCGGCCAAACAATACCGCGATCCTGCGCCTGACTGACGACGCTGGAAACGCGGGTGTTTATGGAGCACGAGCAGCTTTCCGCGATGCTCCGCTGGCTGATTCCTTGGCTATGCAGCAGTAGAATCTCTCGATATTGGGTCATTTTCATGACCTCCCTGAATAGGTTCATACGCCTTGTTAATGCGTACGAACCTATTCTACTGGAGGTCGTGGAAGACCGGACCAGTCATCGCGTGATGGTGGCTCAGTTTACCTTTTAATCATCATCTCTTAAGATTTTATATAGTTTGCCCTTTGAAATGCCCAGCATCTCCGCAGCCTTTGTTTTATTGCCGTTGCACTTAATTAAGGCTCCAATTACTTTATCAAGCTGAGCGTTTTTTAATCGTTTCGATAGGTTTTTCGAAATAATTTCTTTTTTGGGAATTGGTTTTGGCTCTTTCACTACGCTATTTGTAGTATTGATATTATAACTATAATTTAGAAGTTCTAATGTCATTACAATATCTTTACTTGTTATTACAAGTCTCTCAACAAAATTTTTTAGTTCGCGGATATTGCCAGGCCATTCATACTCATTAAAAAAATCCAATATTTCATCTGAAAACACCTTTTGCGTATTGTATTTCTTATTAAATTCAGATAAAAAAACTTCTTTCCGATCTCTGAGAGGAGGTAGATAAACTGGTACGATATTAAGCCGGTAATATAGGTCTTCTCTAAATAATTTATCTTTAACCATCTGCTTTAAATCTCGATTTGTTGCTGCCAAGAGCCTAAAGTTTGACTTAACTATATCTGCACTGCCTATTTTGCAATATTCGCCCGTTTCCAAAACCCTTAAAAGCTTTGTTTGCAAGTCCAACGGAAGTTCCCCTATTTCATCCAAGAACAGTGTAGCGTCATTTGCTAATTCGAAAAAACCAATTTTTCCGTCTTTGTTAGCACCGGTAAAAGCTCCCTTAACGTAACCGAAGAATTCTGATTCCATTAGCTCTCTCGGGATTGCAGCGCAGTTCACGGGGATAAATGGTTTAGACCTTTTAGGACTATTCTTGTGTACATAGTTTGCTATCACATCCTTGCCTGTGCCCGATTCGCCGTATATTATCACAGTTGAATCCGATTCGGTCACTGCGTCTATATATTTGAATATTTTTTTCATGACATTACTTTTTACTACGATGGTTTTTCCCGCCGCAGAAAAATCCTGCATATAATCTAAAACATTTTTATAGCTTTCAAGTTTTTCTCTATCTTTGTACACAGCATTGAGGAACTCTTCAGCTAAGTTGAAATTCTGACTGTAAACGACCACCATTTTCAAGTTGCCATTTTCATCAAACAAAGGAGTGGCTATTGAAGAAAGTTGTAAATGATTGTTAAATTCGACTGAATTATAGCCAATTACGGGAGCCTTTTTTTCAATTGCTTCCAAGGCAAAGGAGCGACTTAAAAGATTTTTACTAATAAGATCATGGGAACTCATGGATATTAGTTTATCCTTCGGAATTCCAAAATTCTTTGCTGCGTTTTCATTTACGTAGAGTACTATTCCTTTATCATCAGTAATAAATATATTTCCAAAAATATTATCAAAGATTTGCTCAAAGTCAGAATTAGTTAGCTTACTTATAATTTTTTTGTGGTCGCTCAAAATTTCCACCTCAACTTTTCATGTTAGCTTTGTTGTTAAGCTACACCTTCGTGCGAGCCCTCTTGTTCGCAGAGGCAAGAAAAAGGCAATCGCCGCACTAACTCAAATGTTGATCACAATTTACTGCGCTTTGTCTGGCAAGTCTTTTATTGATCTCAGTGATATAGTGCAAATTAGAACAAAACAGTTCATATCCGTCTAAATGCGGATTGATTTAATTTGGAATCAACAAAGTATATCTATTTTTATTGAGATAATATCGGGAGAAGCAATCAATCTGTTGTTGGAAGCAACAATATGAAACGATCTTTATTGGCCATTATTGCTACATTAAATTGGCATGCAACTTGCTGCTTATAAGTTTGGTAAGTAACAAGAGGCAAAAAGGGAAGAGGTGAAAAATTCGAATCTGGTTCAAATGATATAAGGTTACTTTCCGCATTACAAAGGAAGAAGCCATATCGTTACTTTACTAAATGTTTGTTTGATGTGCGCGCTGTCACCAGGGTTAGCAATGGTTTAAAACTGTTTTAGGAGGAGTGTATCATTCAGTACAAGAAATACAGTACTTTACTATTGAGCATTAAGGATAACATCGCGACTGTAACGTTTAACAGGCCTGAGGCTTTAAATTCTATTCCGGTATCGGCGTATTATGAGCTGATCGATTTATTTGAAACACTGGAAAGTGATTCTGAAGTGCGTGTCGCTATTCTTACTGGAGCAGGAAGAGGATTCTGTTCGGGGGGAGACATAAGCGAAATGATTGGTGGCCATGGCGGTGTATCGCCATTGTTTGACCACATGCAGCTATGCACAAAGACGAGCCTTGCTTTAGTGCATTTCTCAAAACCACTTATCGCAGCAGTAAACGGAGCGGCCACCGGCGCCGGGTTCAATATTGCGATATCTTGCGATATTGCTTATGCGTCAGAGAAGGCTAAATTCTCACAGATCTTCGGCCAGGTAGGGTTATGCGTGGATTTTGCAGGAACCTATCTATTGCCTAGGCTTGTTGGACGCGCTCGAGCCAAGGAACTGGTGTTTACCAAAAGAATAGTAACTGCAACAGAGGCTAAGGAATTAGGCATCGTTCAAGAGGTGTATCCGGCTGATGAATTATATGATGCCGCAAAAGCTCTTGCGAAGCAAATTGCTGAAGGGCCCGCGATGTCATATGCAATGGCAAAGCAAATGATCAACCGCAGTTTTGAAACCGACGTAAGAACTATGTTGGATTTTGAAGGTTATGCCCAAACCGTATGCGGCACTGGCGCTGACCACGAAGAAGGTGTTAAAGCCTTTATTGAAAAAAGAAAACCACAGTTTTAATATTATGACGACTACAAGTATCTGGAATTATCCGGTAATTTCGAAATGCGCGAAGGAAAAGAGGGAGGAAGGATCTGAATATATGAATATGGCATTTATTAGGTATAACAATCGGCTATGAAATTATACATAGGAGAATGATTATGGACTGGACAACGATTTATGAAAAAAAGAAAATGACTGCTACAGAAGCTGTTTTTTCGCATGTCAAAAATAATGATAACATTTTTTTGGGTGGCACTGTGACCGCCGTACATACCTTAAAAGAAGTTTTCTGTTTGGTCAAGAATGGCAAGCTTAAAGGGCTGCGACTTCATGGAAACGCCGTTCGCGATGAATTGCCGTTAAATGATACTGACTTTACAGAAGATAAATTGCGTTATTATAGCTTTTTCCACGGAGCTCTCGAGCGTGAAGCAACAACGTATGGTTCCGTTGCTTTTGTTCCTATGCAATTTTCCCAGCATTGGCGTTACATGCAACATGTTAGTCCTGATGTAGCGATTGTACCCATGACCCCACCAGATGATAAAGGATATTGCGGTTTAGGATGCTTTTCTTCTGGATATTCGCCGGCCGGCGTAATGAATTCCAAAAAGATTATTGCGCAGATCAATCCACAGCTTCCCAGAGTTTGTGGACTGAATCAAGATTACCATGTAAATGATATCGCCGCTTTTGTTGAATATGAAGAAGACATTCCACTATATAATACCTTAATACCTTCTGAAATTGATAAACAGATTGTATCCCATATTATTGACTTAATTCCAGACGGTGCATGCATCCAATTAGGTTTAGGCGGTATGGCAAACGCTGTAGGCTTTGGCCTGCGCGAAAAAAAACATCTTGGCGTACATTCGGAAATGCTTACAGAATCAATGGTTGAGCTATATAAACTGGGGATAATCGACAATAGCCGAAAATCCTTACATAAAGGTGTTTCTGTTTGTGGTTTCACGCTTGGTAAATTAGACCAGTACCAATTCGTGACCAATAATCCTGATTTTATGTTTGTGCCGTATGAATACTCAAATGATATTAACAACATCAGCGCAAATGATAATATGATTTCAATAAATACCGCGATATCAGTTGATTTATCGGGACAAGTAAATGCTGAAAGCGTTGGATTCAGACAATTCTCAGGTACCGGCGGCCAGGTTGACTTCATCCGTGGTGCGACATTATCAAAAGGGGGGAAATCCTTCATTACGCTTGCTTCTGTAGCCAATACTAAGAGCGGACCTATATCCAAGATTACTTTGGATTTCGAACCGGGTTCAATAACAACTTCTTTGCGTTCCGAGGTGCAGTACATTGCAACGGAATATGGATGTGTTGATCTTAAATGGTGTGATATCCCTACACGTGCAAAAAAACTAATCGGTATAGCTCATCCTGATTTTAGAGATGAACTCACGTTTCAGGCAAAAAAAGCGGGTTATCTGTATTAATAACTTTAGATGAATTGGCTTAACTCTCTTAGAGGTCAGCGCATATTTTCGTATTTTATTGTGTATTGGGGTTAAACCCTCACCTTTTAGGCGAATTCTTTATTTTATGCTTTTGAAACTGGTAACAGTTTCATATATAAATTTTAAATTGCTGCAATTTATATATTATCGACTCATTCACTTTATGTCAATACCCCCACTCGTTATAGTCCATTTTATAAGTGGAGCCTGCAAATAAAAGCTCAAACCCTTTTAAGAAAAAAGTGAAAAATCGCAGTATATGAGTATGGTGATCGACACCGGCATAGGCAATGAGAACACCCTGGCGGGAGACATGGCGGAGAATGAGAGGATGGATGGCTTCATCTACGAACGTGGTAACCTTGGTGCGACGGTTAGGCCGATTGCTCTCTTACGCTACAGATTTGTCCCTAGGATAGAAAAGAAACGGCTGGCTACCGTACCCATTACTGTAATTCTATTGTAGGAGGTGCGAATAATCGCGGGACCCGGGAGTAAATTATATGTATCAGTGGCTACAACGAAAATATTTTGGAAATGAGGTTGCATTCAGATGAAAAAAATATCAATATATATTTTGGTTTTTCTATTGAGCGTGGGATTAATGGGCGGTTGCGGTAACTCGGGCGGCGACTCCGCCAGTACGGGATCCAAAGCCATATCAACGGTTTCCGGCGAATCAAAATCAGCCGCCGAAAGCCAGCCGGCCGCCGGAGAGGTCATAAAGATAGGCTGCATGGTGCCCTATTCAGGCGGCAGCTCACACTTTGGCCAGTCCCTAATAAAAGGGTATGAACATGCTTTTGAAGATTTTATGAAGCATTACGGTGACACGCTGAACGGAAATACCGTCGAGCTTGTCTATGGCGATACTGCGGGTGTGCCTGACACTGCGGTTACAGAACTAGAACGCATGATTAGCGTTGAAAAAGTATCGGCCGTCATCGGTACCTACAATAGTGGTCCTGCGGCAGCGATGGCGCCGCTGTGCATAAAAAACAAGATACCATTCCAAGTTACAACATGCGTTTCGGACTTAATCCTTGCTGAACCAAACAGCTACGTTTTCCGGGCAAACACCGGTGATACGGATACAAGGGCTTACTGGGATATGTTTTTGGACCATCTTGTCGAGCTAACAGGTGAACCGCTGGAATCATTAGCGATTATTTATGATAATTCCGACTTTGGCCATTCAGCCTCCACCATGCTAAAAGGCCTTTGCACTGAAAAAGGGATGAAAATTGCCTTTGATGAAGCGATTACCACCGATTCCGCTGACCTTTCCAGCGTTATCAACAAAATTAAAGATGTGAACGCAGATTTTCTTATTTCTATTCTCTATGTAAATGACTCGCTGCTATTTGTTCGCCAAGCAAAGGAATTTGATCTTGAAACGCCGATTTTTGGTTACGGCGCCGGGATGCTCACCGAGGAATTTTTACAGCAATCCGGAGAACTCAGCAACTACATTGTTCTTTGCTCTCAGTATTTTTATGATGAAAGCTTACTGAGTGAAGAAGCGATCGAATACCAGCAACGATACATGAAAGAAATAAATTCCAAAAATGTCAACGAAAATTATCCGAACGGTTGGATGGGTATGTACAGCCTACTTGAAGCTATTGCCAGAGCTGGCAGTGGCGACAGGGATGCAATAGCTGCGGAACTGGCAAAAACCGATATAAAGAAGGGCGAACGCGCGCTGATGATGATGCCATCGTTCGAGGGTATCAAATATGAGGACTTTAAAGGCCGTTACAACCAAAACATTTATTCCGCATTTCAATTTTCCCAGATTATGGACGGAACCTACAAAATAATATTCCCGGTACCTGCATCGGGCAAATCTCCGATCGTGTTTCCGCCACCAAAATGGTCAGAACGCTGACCGAATTGCAATAAATATTATCAAACCGGAAACCAGATTAATGGCAGCATCACGCGGCCAATGCCGCATGTCTTTAAAACAGTTCCATGGCAGTTTTGAGCTGAATGGGTATATCCGGTTTATTGGGTAAACTGTTGCAATCATAACAGGTAGTAAAATATAATCCTCCACATCCTCTTCCAGGACGCGTAGCCAACGGCAGCCGGGGGAGGATGTGGGTGGCTTTGTAAAAGAATGGGGGAAAGCTCGTGTCGGCTATATTATTTTTGCAGACACTGACAGATGGCATACTGGTAGGCGGCGTTTATGCGACCATAGCTATTGGATTAAGCCTGGCGTTCGGAGTGATGAGAATCATAAACTGGGCGCATGGTGAATTTTTAATGGTGGCAATGTATATTGCATTTATGTTTGTACTTAACACCGGCATGGATCCGTATCTGACGATTCTATTAACAGGACCGATTTTATTTGTTGTTGGCTATCTTATACAAAAATTTTTATTTAACAAAATGCTTGAGAAAGACAAATCCAGAGAACCTTTGATGGTGCTTCTTTTTACATCGGGTCTTGGCATCTTTCTGTCAAACATGGCAACCGTCATATTCGGATCAAACCTCATGGCCTCACCGACAAAATATACGAGCCAGACTATAAAATCAGGAGCTCTTATCATATCGATACCGCGGCTGATATCCTTTGTAATCGCTATGGCGCTGTCTGTAATTTTGTATATATTCATACAGCGCAGCGAATTCGGGCGAGCGCTTCGCGCGACGGCACAAAACCGTTCGGTGGCACAACTGATGGGCATAAACCACAAAGCGGTATATTGCCTTGCGTTTGCTATCGGACTTGCGCTGGTAGGGGTATCGGGCTCGCTTCTGGTACCAAACTCTTCTGTATCGCCGACAACAGGCGGCATGTATGGAACGAAATGCTTTATGATCGTCGTTCTGGGGGGGAAGGGAAGTATTCCCGGCGCGATGCTGGGCGGGCTGCTGGTGGGGCTCATAGAAAAATTCGGATCGATCTTATGGACTGACGCTTACGCACAGTTACTGGTATTCGTTCTGTTTATTATCATGCTGCTGTTTAAGCCGGCAGGTCTGTTGGGCAGAGAAGCCGGTTAAAAATGCCTAGTTGGAAAGCGGGGATGACATGTTAAAAAAACTCAGGGTATTGATCATAGTTGCAATAGTAGTTGCGATCCTGCCCATATTTGTCAAAGACGATTATTTTATACACACACTGGTAATGGCACTGATGTTTGCATACCTTGCATCCAGCTGGAATATCCTCGGGGGGTTTGTGGGTCATTTTGCGTTGGGCAACGGCGTATATATAGGCATCGGGGGGTATATCACGGCGCTGCTGTTCAAGACGAACGGCATATCGCCATGGATCGGGTTGATCATTTCGGCAGTTCTCGCGGGGTTTTTGTCGCTGATTCTGAGCTATCCGTGCTTTAAGTTGCGGGGGTCATATTATGTATTATCGACCGTTGCGCTGTTGCATGCGTTTCGTATTGTCGTCATGAATGAGAAAACGTTGTTTGGATATGACACGGGGTCGTCGCAGGGGTTGCGGCTACCGTGGAGAGGTGGCTTTATAAACATGCAGTTTGAAAGCAAGTTGGGCTATTATTATGTGATAGCGGCAATGCTGCTGGTTGCGATCATCATAAGCATTTATATAAAATCCTCTAAAAACGGTTTTTATTTTTCAGCCATCACAACCAATCAGGAAGCGGCTGAGGCGATGGGGGTCAACACAACGGTCTACAAATTAAAAGCGCAGTTTATAAGCGCTGCACTGACAGCTCTGGGCGGCGGATTTTATGTAATGTTTATCATGTTTCTGGATCCGAACCGGGTACTGAGTTACAATTTTTCGGTGGAAATCATGTTGTATGCGGTGGTTGGCGGTCTAGACACAATATGGGGACCTGTGATCGGAGCAGCGGTGCTCTACCCAGTAAACGAAGCGCTGCGCATTTCTCTGGGCACATCCTTTACAGGGCTATCCACTGCGATATATGGCTTGATACTTATGCTGGTTGTGTATTTTATGCCTGGCGGCGTATTCCCATGGATATTTAAAAAAATAAGCGATATCCACCGCAGAAAGGTGAAAGCAGTACTACAGAATGAAGGGGGAGTGCCGCATGTCTGAGATATTGCTGGAAACCAGAAACGTCACGAAACGGTTTGGTGGGCTTATAGCGAACGAAGATATTAACATACATGTGAATAAAGGCGAGGTGCTGGGGATAATCGGCGCCAATGGGGCTGGAAAGACAACGCTTTTCAGTATGCTGGCGGGCGCGTTACCGGTTACGTCGGGGGAAATCCTATTTAAAGGCATACCCATACAGAATATGAAATCAAGCAGAGTATGCAAGTTGGGAATTGGCCGGACATTTCAGATCGTGCAGCCGTTCACGAACCTTTCCGTTCTGGACAATGTAATTGTAGGGGCTTTTCTGCGCCACCCCAAATATGCGGACGCGCTGAGGGCAGCCGAGCAGGTGCTTCGCTTTACAGGACTGTATGATATACGCGATGTGCCGGGTGATAGCCTGACGCTGACACAGAAGAAGCGCATGGAACTTGCAAAGGCAATTGCGACGGAACCGGATATACTGCTCCTGGACGAAGTCACGGCGGGTGTCAATCCGACGGAGCACCCGGTGTTCATGAAACTGGTGACGGACATTCGGGACAACGGGATTACGGTAGTCATCATTGAACACGTCATGCGGGTCATCATGAATATATCGGATCGAATGTACGTGCTTAACCAAGGGAAGCTGATAGCCGAGGGGCTTCCGGCTGACATAGCGAAAAATCCACAGGTTATCAAATCATATTTTGGGGAGAAGCGGAATGTTGAAAATAAATGATATTTATGTAAACTATGGTCATTCCGAAGCTCTCCGCAGCGTATCCATGCAGATTAGGGAAGGGTCGATCACAGCGCTTCTCGGAGGCAACGGAGCGGGTAAAACAACAACTATCAATACGATATCGGGGCTGACAGAGATGGTGGGGGGCAGCATAGAGTTCATGGGGGAGAATATATCAAAAATGCCACCACATGAACGTGTAAAGAGGGGCGTCATCCAGGTACCGGAAGGGCGAAAGCTATTCCCGTTTTTGAGCGTGTTGGATAATCTGTACATCGGGTCATACCTGCCGGAAGCGAGGAAAAAGCGCGCAGAGAATTTGGAGCTTTGTTACAAAATGTTTCCGCGGCTATACGAGCGCAGGAATCAGCTCGCGCATTCCCTATCCGGGGGAGAACAGCAAATGTGTGCGATAGCCCGCGGGCTGATGCAATGTCCAAAGATTCTGATGCTGGACGAGCCGTCGCTTGGTCTAGCGCCGATAGTTGTCGAAGGCAATATTTGAATCCCTTGTGGAAATCAACAAATCTGGGATGACGGTTCTGATTGTTGAGCAAAATGTTTTGTCTACACTGGAAATTGCCAGTTATGCGTATGTTATTGAGATTGGAAAAAATGTTATTGACGGCAACCCCGGTTTTTTGATAGAGAGCGATGATGTCAAAAACGCCTATCTTGGGATTTGAGGGTTGCAAGTATTTACAGCAGTTTCGATAAAGTCTGATACCGAGGAATTTCTCAAACAGCTCGACTATTCCGATCAGGAGATCTCGGATTTTCGCCTCAAGGGTGCGGTAGTTTGCAACAGTGACCTTACAGCCGAGCGATTGCGGGAAAAGTCCAAGTCAGTCCGCGCTCGATAAATTAACCCGTGGTGCTATTAAAAGATGAGGGATTTGATACAGATGGGATTGGGGTTGCCGATGCAGACATTGATAAGGAAAGCGACCGCAAAAGCCAGAAGTTTAGAGGACAAACGCGT
>Ga0153947_1000347_pt1 | contig 22624 bp, 21 predicted proteins | sample TSNJ031MetaG_FD_104697 | JGI IMG/M metagenome (GOLD analysis project Ga0153947, IMG submission 104697) | Attine ant fungus gardens microbial communities from New Jersey, USA - TSNJ031 MetaG | ecosystem: Host-associated > Fungi > Mycelium > Unclassified | place: USA: New Jersey, Wharton State... | reverse complement strand
CCCTACTGGCACGCGGTGCGAGATGAACAGGGCTGCATTGCGGTAGAAATGGAGAGCTTCGCGCTGTTCCATAACGCGAAACAGACCGGTAAAAATGCTGCTTGCCTGCTCACCATTTCGGACAGCATGGTGACATGGGAGCTCACAAGCGCTGAGGAGCGGGAAAAGAGTTTTACCAATATGATGCAGATCGCACTGGGTTCTCTCTAATTTGTTGGCATGAATAGTGCAAATCATCAGATGAATTTACCAGAGACGCTACGAGCTGACAAATGAAGAGTGGGATCGCATAGCCCCGCTACTTCCCCCGCAAAGCACAGGCAAGAAAGGCCGTCCCCCAAAAGATAACCGTAGCATGCTGAACAATATGATATGGATAGACCGCACCGAGGCGCAATGGCGCGAGTTACCCAAATGTTACGGACCGTGGCAGAGCGTGTACGCACGCTTTCGGAATTGGAAAGATGAAAGCGTTTTAGAACGAGTTTTCAAGGCGCTGGCGTTCGTTCTGTGCCTGAAAACCTCTCACTGGACTCGACTTGCTCGAAAGTACATCAAAGCGCCAATGGCAACAAAAAAAGGGCGATAGACAAAGCGGTAGGCCGTTCTCGCGGCGGTTTGAATACCAAAATCCACGCTATAGTTGACGGCTTGGGCAATCCGGTTGAGTTTTTTCTGTCGCCTGGGAACGACCATGGCGCGACACACGCCATTGAACTTCTTGACCGGGTGGAACTGAGGGCAGCAACGTCCTGGGTGACAGAGCCTATGACCCTGATGCTATTCTAGCGTATCTACAGAGGCGAGGGGCTGTCGCTGTTATTCCATCTAAAGCCAACCGACTTATACAGCGTACCTGTGACTGTGACTGGTGGTTGTATAAAGAGCGGCACTTGGTCGAATGCTTCTTCCAAAAAATCAAGTGGTTCAGGCGCGTTGCCACCCGCTATGATAAGTCAGATGACGTTTTCCTTGGCTTTGTTTACCTCGCTGTCATTTATATCTTGGTCAAATAACACATCTGACCTTTCCAATTGATAAAAAGTCCTCATTTCCGCATTGAAAATGAGGACTTTGCATTGCGCAAGCAACCACCAGCTCTGCTGGTGAGAGAGGAATTGCTTTAGCTATGCGCATGAAATAGAACCTCCTTTTGATATAAACAAGATGCGGTCTGCCAGAGGAAAAATCTCTGTTGATGCGAAAAAACATGTCTATATGACCGCGAAATTTTTGTAAAGGTTTTACTGTCACGGCTTCCACATTCCCAGTCGATGAGTTGACCTGTAGTGCGACAATATGCTTTATGAACGCGGAACCGTCAAACAAAAGGAACACGCAACAAAAGGAACACGCTTGCACTCGTATCCTTTTTTCATACATTACCTGTTTGCTTCTGCCCTAAGCCATTGATTTTACTGGGTTTCTCAAAACCTTCTTTATCGCAACCCTGATAATGCACGGGTTTTACCTTTCGGAAAAGGTCAATTTTTGAACAGCTCGGCTTTATCTGTTAAAAAAAGGTTGATTTTGAAATGTATGTTCAGTATAATTATAATGTGATTATCGTAGATTATTTATATGTTATACTAATGGAGGTAGTCCTTGAGTATGTCAAAATATTTGAGTAAATGTGATTTTGAAGAAATACGGTCTTGGGTTAGCCGGAATGCAAGACCGCTTGAATTTGCGTTATGGCAATACCACTTTGAAAACGGAAGCAAAGAGGTTGTGCTGTCCGCGTTGGCAATGTATCAAAATGTCGACGGTGGCTTCGGAAAAACCATAGAACCTGACAACTGGAACCCCGAATCAACACCGTATGCTTCGGACTACGCTATCAATATTCTTCGCCAAATTGACTTTACAGACATAAATCATCCGCTATATCAAGGGGTATTGCATTACCTCAAAAACACCCCGCATCGGGGTGAAAACGGATGGAACTTTTCTGTCCCCGCAAACGATAGATTCCCCCATGCTGTGTGGTGGCAATACAACGAAGAAGGAAACAGCAAGAACCAAAACATCGGCATAACAGCGAGTTTATCCGGGTTCATTCTTCGTTATGCAAACGCTGACACCGAATTGTACCGTGTCGCGCTAAAATATACCGATATACTGCTTGACAGGTTACTAAGCGACGATAACTATGGTGATATGGGACTTCTCGGTTTTTGTGCCTTATATCAAGACTTAGATGCGGCAAGGCTTCGTAATCGTTTTGATTTAAGCTTTTTGGAGAAGAAAACGCGCTCACTCATCCAAGAACATTTCCATGAATATGTTTGGTCTAACCATCAGGATATGGCTACCGTACTGCCGACACCTTCCGTTTATTATTACAAGGGCAACGAACAGGCTGTATTAGATTCGCTTGATGAACTGATTGATATCAGGCCGCAAAACGGCGTTTGGGGCATTCCGTGGGAATGGTATGATGGCGGGGCATACGCCAAGGAGTTTGCTATAAGCGAAAACTGGTGGAGGTCATATAAAGCGATTGAGAAATTGTTGTTTCTGAGGAGCTACGGTCGGTTGTGTACCAAATAAGCAAATGCACAAAACCACCGCGCCGGCGGTTTTATGCATTTTATACAACTTACGAGAGGAGGAAAATAAATAAGCGAGGCGAGTTTCATATACGCTGTATGATCGGCGAAAAAATAAAGGCTTTCTCCTCGGTGAATAAAATCGCCGAAGATTTGCTCAATGAAATAGAGTCTTTGCCAAAGGACAAGGATTCATATGGATTGATTCATAATGATTTACACCCGGGTAATTTTTTAATTGATGGGGAGTGCATCAATTTATTCGACTTTGACGACTGTGCGTATTCATGGTATGCGTTTGATATCGGCAATGCATTGTATATCGCTCTGTGGTTTGGACGAAACAATAACGCAGGGGTAGATTTCACAAATGATATCATAAGGCATTTTCTCAAAGGTTATCTGTCGGCTAATCATCTGAATGACTTCTGGTTGTCTAAAATTCCGTTATTTATGATGTCCTGCAAAATTGCATTATTCAGTTTTGATTGTGATTGCGAAAATCCTGACAATGAGCATAATGATGATCATCAAAATGAACAGATGCGTAACATAGAAAACAACATTTTGTTCACGGGATGCACAGTAGATTATTCGTTATTTAGGAATTATTGACCTATATAGCTAACATCCCCTATATCCCCCAATAATGGGATTTTTCAGCCGCAAGACGCGCTTGGGATCTGTAGTCCTCCGACACATCCGCCGGGGCAGTAATTTCAATCCCGCCGCCGAAAGAGAATACCCAGCCAAAAGAGGTCGGGCTGACGGACACGCTGACATGGGCATAAAAATGCCTGTCGTCTATCGGCTTGGCATCCACGTCCTCGCGACGGCGTAATAATCCGCCAGCTTCATAAACGCCTCCACCGGCACATTGATTTTGCCGCTTTCATAATCCGAATAGGTGGCTTGCTAATACAAAGATATTCCGCCAGCTTTTCTTGCTTATAATCGTTATCTTCCCACAAATTCCGTATTCTTTCAAATTTCATTTAATCACCCACAGAAAGAATACAATAAAAGTAACAGCACTGAAAAAAGTAGCTTTTTTCTCGTATCTAGTAGCAAAGCGATGGTTGTGTTTAAGCTATCGTAGCATGCGAGGATATCCCATAGTCCAAAACAAAATGTTCGCGCAAGAATTCCTCATGTTCTCGACCAAAAACCTCTATCTCTTCCGGATCGTTGGCATTCGCTATCATCCCAAAAAATGATATCCCGATGATTTCACTCAGCTTATGCTTCACCTTCCACTGCAGACGTATATCCAAACTCTCCACAATTTTTAGATATGACAACGCTTTTTCCATTCTACTCAGCCCTTTCAGACTAAGTATACCTGACCGCGTTTCCTTGTTTACAATTTGTTTATTCATGCGTTTGTTGTGGGTCTTTTTCCACCAGCAGAGCTGGTGGTTCGAAAAGGTTCAATGTAAAAAAGACACGCCTGCAAATTAATTGCCAGCGTGTCTTTTTCCATGCTTTTATTCCAGCCCCCGCCTTGCGGCAAGCGCAACTACTGCCTCAATGTGGGTTTCCCGGTCCTCCGGTAGAATAAAGCCCTGAGCAATGACCTCGTCCGTCCGTTGAGCTACCAATTCCCTGTAATGGTTCAGGTCACCATATAGTTCCTTCAGCAGCTCCGCCGAGAAAGGATTGACCTTGCCAAACATAGGAATTATCCTGCCATCCTTATCGACACTGTGACTGCTGTAGGTGCCTATAGGATAATCTATGGCCGCTGTGCGAATGCCCCCTTTAGCATTGCCAAAAGCATCTGTGCGGTTACGAACATAAGCCCCAAATGGATCTTGCATCTCAGGGCCTGTGATCTCTGTCTCAATTTTAGGGGCGTGAGGCGCCGGAATGCCTTCTCTCACCCACCGGTAAAGGTGGTAAAACGAGGCGTTAAATATCCCCTCATAAGGGTAATCCATAGCCTCGCCATCCACACCATCGTAGCCGATCTTGCCTCCAATGCGCTCCACATCCTCCTCACCGCGCCCCTTATAATACTCAACTAAATTATTATAGGAATCATGACTGGACCCCGAAATCTGATAGGTGCGGAATTTAAAATCGGGCTGGTCAAAATCTCCATACCAGAACGCATTCCGGTTTTCACTCTCCGTATTGACACAGATAAACGGCTCCTTTGCCCCCGCAACATTCCCTTTAGGAACACCTATATTCCCAAGCATCCGCTCCGACAATTCATACGCGTTGATAGGCGCTGGCTCCACACCGCTGCCGGCAGCCAAATATCCGTCAAATACAGGTCTGCCCTGCTCCACCTCCGGGCGGTAAGCGAAGGACTTTAAGTAGCGCATCAAATAGCTGCCTGACTGGGACCATCCAGTTAAGTAGAGAACGTTTTTTCCATATTGGGCAATGGGATTCATGTCTCCCTCTTTTCTCAACAGATGCGCCAAGTCCGTCAGCATATCCCAAAACAAACCGGACTCATACTCCGGAAGAAACATAAATTGAGCGGCATCCTCTTCCGGTGGCGTGCGGTCGGGTAAGGGATTATCCCAGCAAATAGGCGCATACCTCTCCGGATCAAACCGTTTAAGCGCATCCACCACATGGCCTTTGCTGCTGATGCCGATATAGATATCCCCGTTGCGGGTAAAAAATTCCCAGGAATTGACCCACATCCGGTCTATGTCCATCATAGCTGAGGCATTGAGGATTTCAACCACCACATTGCCGCTGAAGGATTCTACTCTCTCCGGCCTTCTAATGAGCAGCCTGGTGGTGTAGGGCGCGCCTTCCAACAAGACCTCTTTCTGTCCATTTTTCTCCGTGTAGACATTGGCGGTACCTGACACAAAGTATTCATCCTCAACATAGCCAATATCGCTAAACTTACATTTTATATCCGCTGCAGCAAATGGGTAAGACGCCTCTGTCACGGGAATGAACTCCATTGCATTAATCATTACATTTTACCAACCTTTCGCAACACATCATTAGCGCAGGGCACACCGGATGGCCTCCTGCCACCCCGCATATTTCTTTTGCCGATATTCTTCATCCATTTTGGGAATAAAATAGGTTCGCTCGATGCCCTGCAAAATCTCGCGCGGATAAAGACCCAAGGCGATCCCCGCCATATAAGCCGCCCCTATGCCGGAAAGCTCCTCCTGAGCAGGTACAACCACCGGCGCGCACAGCATGTCGCTTTGAAACTGCATCAAATAGGCATCTCTCGTGGGGCCACCATCCACCCGCAGTTCGGTAATGGGATAACCGGACTCCTGATTCATCGCCTCTACCACATCGGTGATCTGGTAGGCGATGCTCTCCTCAGCCGCTTTGACAATCTCAGCCTTACCGGTGCTTCGCGTCATGCCGTAGAGGACCGCTTTGGCCTCATTGTTCCAGTGAGGCGCTCCCAATCCGGTAAAGGCGGGCACCAGATAGGTAGCGTCCTCCGGATTGGCCTGCGCCGCCAATACGCCCGACTCCTTGGAGGCATGGATCAGCTGGACATCCTCCACCAGCCACTTTATCACCGCTCCGGTGTAATTGATGTTGCCCTCCAAGACATAGGTGACTTGGCCGTCTATCCCCCAGGCCAGTGAAGTTGCCAGTCCATGACGGCTCTTTATGGGTTCGCCGCCAATGTTCATCATAATTGAGGAGCCTGTGCCGTATGTGGCCTTGGCCATCCCCGGCTCCAAGCAGCCCTGCCCAAACAAAGCTCCATGGGAATCCCCCATTACCCCATGAATGGGGATAGGACTAGGCAAAAATCCCTCAAAGTCCGTTTCACCGTAGTAACCGTTGCTGTCACAGACTTGGGCAAGCATGAAGGGAAGAATACCAAACAAGCCGCAGACCTTTTCGCTCCAAGTGAGGGTATGTAAATCGAACATCTGGGTGCGGGAGGCGTTGGAATAATCCGTCATAAAGGATTTTCCCCCGGTCAATTGATACACAAGCCAACTGTCCATCGTCCCCGCACACAGGCTTTGCTTATTTAGGTTGGGGATATTTTCTAAAATCCAGGCGATCTTGGCGGCGGAAAAATAAGGGGATAACGGCAACCCTGTCACCTTTTTCACCAAATCCCCGTGCGCTTTCAAACGGGCGCAAATTTCCGCGCCCCTGGCGCACTGCCACACCACCGCGTCGGCCACCGGCAAGCCGGTCTCCCGGTCCCAAACTAACGCCGTTTCCCTTTGATTGCTGATCCCTACCCCTACAAGGGAGGATGGCTGCACCTGTGCCTCAGCCACCAGGTTTTTCACCGCCTGCACCGTGTTGCGGTAAATCTCCATGGGATCATGGGATACCCAGCCCTGCTGCGATATCTTCTGCTCATGGGGCAGATCGCTTCTTCCAACGATAATCCCCGCTTCATCAAATATCAAAGCTTTCGTCCCGGAAGTGCTTTGATCAATGCCCAACAAATATTTCATATGTTCACATTCACCTCCACCGTCTGTAAAACACTTCCGCCGACTGGGCAATTCCCTTAGCATTCAAGCCATAGTGGGCAAATACCTCCCGTGAAGTGCCGGTAATCACCGGTGTGTCCGGTAAAGCCAGGTTCAAAACAGGCTTGGGACATTCCGACGCCACGATCTGGCTCACCATAGCGCCCAATCCGCCAATGGGACTGTGCTCCTCCACGGTGACCACTGCGGTCACTTGGTTGGCCGCCTCTGTCACAGCCTCTCTGTCAATCGGCTTGACGCAATACATATCCAAAACTCCCACAGACAAGCCCTCTTCTTTTAGGGAATGGGCAGCGTCTAAAACAGGCTTCACCATTTCACCACATGCAATGAACAGCATATCCGTACCCTGGCACAGGATGGTGGCCTTATCCATGACAAAAGGGCAATCTTCCCCGTCATACACATCCTCCACCGGATTGCGGCCCACCCGGATATAAGCCGGCAGCTGGTCATCCAGCAAGTGCTCCATCAACCACCTTGTCTGGTGGCGGTCACTGGGCAGGTAGACCCTCATCCCCGGAATAGAGGCTAGGGCCGCTATATCTTGGGCGGAGTGATGGGTCATGCCCAACGCGCCATAGCTGATGCCGCCGGAGATGCCGATAAGCTTTACGTTGGTGCCGGAATAGGCCACATCCACCTTCACCTGCTCCATACTGCGGGTGGACAAGAAGCACGCCGGAGAGGCGGCATAGGCCTTTTTCCCACAGGCAGCCAAGCCGGCGGCCACCGATACTAAGTTTTGCTCAGCGATGCCAATTTCCACAAACTGCTCCGGAAAAGCCTGGGCAAAGGGGGCCAAAGACGCGGAACCCCGGGAATCGCTGCATAGCACCACCACATCCCTGTCCTGCCCTGCCCGCTCCATCAACACATCGCATATCACCTGGCGGTTAGCGACCTTATTCATTTCTCATCGCCTCCTGCCTCTTTTGCTCAAGCTCCTGCTTAGCCCGCTCATATTCTTCATCGGTGGGCACACGGTGATGCCACCCCGCCTGATTCTCCATAAAGGATACGCCACAGCCCTTAATGGTGTTGGCCAAAACTAACGTAGGCTTCCCAATAATGGTTTTGGCCTGCTGAAAGGCCCGGTCAAGGTCGTCTACATCGTTGCCGCCGCACTCCACCACATGCCATCCAAAGCTGCTCCAGCGCTGGCGCTGGTCATCCTGAGACATAACCTCCTCAGTGCCACCGGAGATCTGGAGGCGGTTGCGGTCCACCACGGCCATCAGGTTGTCCAGATGGTAATGTCCTGCCGCCATCGCGCCCTCCCACACCGAACCTTCCGCCAGCTCACCATCCCCCATGACCACGTAAACGCGGTAAGGGGCCTGATCCATCTTTCCCGCCAAAGCCATGCCCACACCCACGGATAAACCGTGGCCCAGTGAGCCGGAATTCATCTCAATCCCGCTGATCTTGTTGTTGGGGTGACCAATATATTTGGAGCCAAACTGCGAAAAGGTTTCCAGATCGGATTTTGGAAAGAAACCCCTGTCCGCCAATACGGTATAAAGAGCCTCCACCGCATGACCCTTGCTCAAGATAAACCTGTCATGCACGCCGCCTATATTTTCCGGCGTCACATTCATGTGGCGGTTGTAGAGCACATTCAGAATATCACAGACACTAAAGTCCCCGCCAATATGCCCCGTCTTGGCCTTATAAACCAAGTCCAGAATTCCCTGGCGAAGCTCATAGGATTTCGCTGCTAAGTTCATGTTTATTCTCCCCGCAGGTAAGCTTTAATTTCTTCTTCGTTGTCGTCGTAAAGGTCAGGCTGAATGCCCAGGTATTTGCAAGCTTCATACAACACGGGCACCACATTTCCATGAATACCGGCACAGTGGTGGATATAGGGGCCCTCCACAATCTTGGCCTCAAGGCGCTTCCAGTTTTCCACCTCAATCCAAAGATAGGTGCCCAGGGTGTAGGGGCCGTCAATCCCCTTTGCATTGCCCAGCAATAAGCTGTACTCACCGTTATCCCCGTCAAAGCGGGCCAGAGTAATGTCGCCGTGGCGGCATTCCGCGGACACAGAGCCGGGGTGATCAAAGGCCAAAGGATATCCCAGCACTGGCTTGGTCTTTGCTAAAGAGATGGGCCACGGGCCACAGTGCTGCAACAATTCCCCGTTTTCATTGTCGGGGTGGCGGACTGTCCAATCCGCAAAGAAGATGGGGTTCTCTCCTATACCGGCGGCCTGAACCAGCAAAGCGGTAATAGCGCCGTGAATGTCCGTCTCACAAACTACGGGCAGCCCCTCATCTGTCAGCAAAGCGTTGGCGCAGCAGGGCATAATCCCCAATTCCGCCTGGAGCGCGTTCCAGCACTGGATGGCGATGGCGCCGCAACCATATTTTTTTGCCAGGCCTTCCATCCCCAATTTCATAGCCGCCACATTCCCCAGTGCATCGTTATCCACCTGGATATCCATATGCTCCTTTATGTACCCCGTCATCTTGCTAATCGCCTCATCGTCTTCCTTGACAGCCTTCACCGCTTGGATCAGCTCCGTCATGGGAACGGGAGCCAATTGAATATTAAACCTTTCCAGCAGCTCCCCTTCATTGCACATGGTGGTCCAGAAATCGAAGGGACGGGTGGAAATTTGCAGGATGCGCATGTGACGGAAGGTTTTAACTACATTGCAGACCTTTTGAAAGTCCCGCACACCCCGCTCAAATTCAGGATCATTTAAGCGGCAGTTGGTCATATAGGTAAAGGGGATCTGGAACCTGCGCAGCACCTTGCCTGTGGCAAACAAACCGCACTGGGAATCCCTCAAACGGATACCCTTTTCATCCGGGCGCTCATCCCTGGGCCCCCAGAGCAGTACTGGCACATTCAGCTCCTTGGCCAGGCGGGCCACCACATACTCGGTGCCGAAGTTGCAGTGAGGCACAAACAGCCCATCCACCTTGGCAGCCTTAAATTTCTCCGCGATCCCGGCCACATCGTTGTCGTCGTACAAAAGGCCCTCTTCATTGATATCGTCGATGTCCACAAACTCAACCTCAAGCTCATTCAGCCTGTCCCGGGTCAAGCCTCTGTACTTAATAGCGTCCGGTGCGCTGAAAATACTGCGCCGGGTAGGCGCGTACCCCAAAACAATCCTTGTCCGTTCCATGTCCATCTCTCCTTCGTATTTCATTGTATTATTTATTCATATTTTTTACACTCTGCCTAAGGATCAGTTTGGTATTGATCTGGATCTTCACCGGCACAGGATCCTGTATCCCCGAGATATCCATCAGGCGTTTGACGGCAAGCTCCCCCATAGATTCCTTATCCACCCGCATAGTGGTCAAGGATGGGGATACAATCTCACAATAGGGCATATCGTCCATGCCGATGATGGAGACGTTTTCCGGTATGCGCAATCCTTTTTCCGCCATAGCCTTCATAGCTCCTATCGCTATAATGTCGTTGTCGGCAAAAAAAGCGGTGGGCAGCTTAGGATTCTTCTCCAATATTTGGAGCATATCCTTATAAGCCCCATCCATGGTGGGAGAAACAGCAAAGGTATTATATTCTTCACGCAAAGGCAGGCCATATCGCTCCATAGCTCTGCGAAAACCGGTAAAACGGTAGTAAAAGTTATTAATTACACAAGTACTTCTCAGATAGCCAACCTCTTTATGGCCTTGCCCAATGAGGTATTGCACCGCCTTATACGCTGCCGAAGAATTATTGATTAAAACAGAGTTAAAGTCAAAGCCCTCCAGCCAGCCATCCACCATCACCAAAGGGGCAACCAACCCCTCAAAAAACACGGCGTCAGCCTCATCCATTTCAGTTGCCATCACCAGCAATCCGGTTTTGGGCGAAGCCGCTATTTCTTTTATGGTGCTTTGATAACTGTCACCATCGCCGCCATTCACATGATAAATCTGCAAATTACAGTTGTTTTTGCGGCTTTCCCGTTCGATGCCCTCCAACAGGGAAGCAAAAAACGGGGTATCTGTCAGCACCTGTCCGTGCTTTTTATACATAACAAAAGCAATGGTATCAATTGCCGCCTGAGTTGTCGGAGCCGCCTTCCGGTACCCCAATTCCTTTGCAATTTTCAGTATCTTCTGGGTAGTTTCCTCGCTGGCGCCGCCCTTGCCGTTAAGCACATTGGAAACTGTGGTTGCGGAAACATTGGCCATTTCACTGATTGTCTTAATTCTGGATTTCATACTTTTCTCCCGCTTATATATTTTTATAACCATTTTGCCGTTACTAAAACATTTTAGTGAATATTTAGTTTATTGCTTAAGTATATCAAACCTGGACTATAAAAACAATATAAATTAGTGCCATATTTTCCACTCCGTTTTCTGATCATATACACAAGAGGCCGTAAACAAAACACAGTGCCGCAAGGCGGCACTGTGTTTTGTAGCCACATATTATTTGGGAAAATTCAGTGCCAGCTTCGCGTAAAAGTCCTCCATGGTCAGCCGCGAATCAATGGTGTGATACACCCGTATCTCCCTATATCCCTGATTATGGGTATAGGTCATATCCTTAGGCGATATCCTTGGCGCCGGATAAGCGTCCCAATTCATACGCTCACTTTCTTCCAACAGCACTGTAACGGTGCCCTGGTCACCTAAACCCCAGCTTTCGCCGTGGGGCCAGCGCTGGAAATGGGCCATCTTATCGTTAAAAGCCACCATCTGATCAAACAGGTATTTTCCGATTTCACCATAGGGCTCCACCCGAAGCTGAAGCTCCGCTAACGATACAGCCGCCTGTTTATATACGTTAATGGGGATCTGCCATAATGGAATAGTGGAGCCGAAAACTACATTAACCGCGTTTATATCCTGCATCAGATTGAACTCAAAACCGCCCCCCGGCCATTTGCCGCCACCAATCCATATGGCGGTCATCCGCTCGGCGATCCTGGGCTCTATGAGGTAGGCCGAGGCCAAATCTGTGAGGCAGCCTTGGAACACTGCGTAAAGGGGTAGCGAATCGTCCCGCATGGCCTCATTGATAATCATATCCGCCCCTGCGGAGGGTTGGGGAGTCCGCTCATCCCGCATTGGTCGAGGGGCTCCAACCGCAACAGGATATTCCTCCCCTACCCCCATCAGCTTCATGATTTTGATTACTTCATCATAGCTGGCTCCCGCTGTATTCCCTTCCCCATACCCCTGCGGGTTTAGGTTAAAGTGTCCGGCCACAATCCCTTTGACAACGAATTTAGGAGTCATTAAATGGTGGGCCAGGGCAAATTGATCATCGGCTTCATTTTTACAGTCCGTGTGCACAATAAGCCTGATCTTCTTATTTTCCGGAACCTTAAATTTATATTCAAACATGCCAGCTATACACCTATCCCTTGACTGCACCAAGGGCGATGCCTTTGGCGTAATATTTCTGGAGGAAAGGAAAAAGGATGAGAATGGGAAGAACCGCCACAAAGGCTATGGCCATCTGCACACCTGTGGACGGCACCTTGGCCAACTCCTCCGCAAACGAACCCGACATGTTGCTGTTGGTGCTCAAAAACTGCAAGTCCGTCACCATCTTGTTCAGCAAATTCTGGATGGTGTACAAATCCGTCCGCTTGCTGATGAAGTACAAGCCGTTGGTCCAGTTGTTCCAATAGTTCAGTCCCGTAAAGGTTCCTATGGTTACCAATATGGGCTTACCCAGCGGCAGCACAATCGACCGGAACACCCTCAACTGGCTCGCTCCGTCAATCTGGGCCGCCTCATACAGCGTATCCGGTATACTGGAGGAGAAATAGGTCCGCACCAGCAGAATATTCATGGCGCTCACCAGCATATTTGGCAGAATCTGTCCCCAGATGGTGTCCTTTACCCCCAGGTAGCTGGACCACAGGATATAGGACGGCACCAAGCCCCCATTAAACAACATGGTAAAGAACACAAAGAAAGTAATTGCCTTCTTAAAGGGCAGGTCTTTCACCGCCAACGGATAGGCAAACAGCGCCGTAAGCGCCAAACCCACCGCCGTCCCCACTACCGTCACCAAAATAGTCATTCCATAAGCGCGGAAAATCTTATCCCCCGACATGAAAATGTATTCATAGGCCGCAAGGCTGAACTTTTCCGGTAAGAAGGAGTAGCCCTTACTCAATAATACGTTCTCATCCGTCAAGGACGACATCATCAACAGCAAAAATGGCAGTATAACACTGATGGTCACCAGCAGCATCACCACATGGGCTGTGATCTGAAATCCTAAATATCTTCTCTTCATCTCATAACCCCCTTAGAATAATGCGTTTTCTTTGCTGACTTTTCTTGTGATCCAGTTGGTCAAAAGCACCAGCGCAAAGCCCACTAATGATTGGTACACGCCTGCCGCCGATGACATACCTATGTTGTTCTGGGTCATCAAGCCGCGGTACACATAAGTGTCAATTACGTTGGTGGTGGAGTACAGCATCCCAGAATTTCTGGGTACTTGGTAGAACAATCCAAAATCGGAGTAGAAGATACGTCCAATATTCAAAAGGGTCAGAGTAATCACCGACGGGAGGATCGACGGCAGGGTGATATGCCATATTTGTTTGAGCTTCCCGGCTCCATCCAACTCCGCCGCTTCAAAATAGGAGGGATCAATTCCATTGACCGCCGATATGTAGATCAGGCAACCATACCCCACTCCCTTCCATGTGTTCACAAAGATCAGGATAAAGGGCCAGTACTTGGGATCATTGTACCAAAAGATAGGGTCCATTCCCAAAGCCGGCAGAATGGTCTTGTTCACAATACCGCTCTGCATGCTCAAAAACGCGTACACGATGTATCCCACGATGACCATGCTCATCAAAAAGGGAAATAGTATGGCGCTCTGATAGACCTTTTTCATCCTTTTGCTGACGATGTCACAGATAAAGATAGCAAACAGTATGCCCAACACCGTGTTCAGAATAATAAAGATGATATTGTACACCAGCGTATTCCGGGTAATCACCCAAGCGTCCTCCGTCGCAAAAAGGAACTCGAAGTTCTTCAGCCCAATCCATTCGCTCTTTAATATTCCCACTGAAAAGTCCACTTTTTTAAAGGCAATGATAATGCCAAGCATTGGGATATAGTTGTTGATGATCAGGTATGCCGCCCCGGGCAGCATCATCAGGTAGAGCGGCAGCCATTTCTTGAACTTCTCCAGCCCTCCGCTTCTCCTTCTGCCCACCTCTTGCTTTGCTGTCGTCATTTTCTCTCGCCGGTTTGCCTCCGTGGAGGCAAACCCTCCCCCCTTTCCATTTCTAGCTATTATCCAAATCCAATAAATTTTACATCAAACTCTGCTTCATCCCTTTCCCCGCTGAATACACATACTTAAATTTCAATTGTATAGAATTTTGTGAAAAAACAACAAAGTGAGAACTTAAGTTGAATTATACCCACATAGAAACCCTTTTGCAAGCCATGTTATTGACCACAAATTGTGTCAATATTATCTTTGGGCACCTGTCGCTATCAATTAGTATCCATTCAATCTATACTTTATAAAACATGGAGTCATACATAAATCCAAATGCTTTAGATTTTAACGCTGAATTGTTGAAATCCTTGTATTGCTGCCAAATATCCTCAGGCAAACCGTTCCAAACATGTCAGATGAACTAGTTTGGCAGATACCAGCCCATATTCAGGCTAGGTGTAAAAAATGGGTATGGTTAACAGCTTGTAAAAATTGCCTTTCATTTTTTCACCTCATAATTTACTTTATTATAATCGGATTTCACCGATATAAACATAGATGGTTTATGCTCGTTGTAGAATTTACTTAATTATTTAACTAAAATTTTAGTTGTTTAATATATTATAACATCATAATTATAACTATACAATATACATTATTTACTATATATATTCCCGTTTTTTGTTATTAAATGCCAATGAATTTGCTTTTTTCACTTTTCAGACAAAAATTTATCCTGAAAAATTTAGAGAAATATTTATAAAACTATCACTTAAATTCATATTGACAATATCTTTTCAGCCATTAAATTCTCTCACTTGTGCGCAACAATATAAATAGGTATAATAGCATTAAAGCAGTTTTAGAAAAGAGTGGGGCCACTACCCTGGTTTTAAATAGATTATTCAGAAAACTTTCAATAAAAATTATTTTGACGGGAGAAAAAGTTATGCTATCAAGCAGTTCAATACGCCAAAAAATGAACCGGGGAGATTATGACGAGGCCTTAGAAAAACTCTATTCCCCTGTTCCCGTCGCCCGGAGTAAAATGCGCTTCTTAGAGGCGATAGATAAGTTTGAAACTCTCTTTGGCCCTTACCGGCAATGTATTTTAATTTCCGCGCCTGGACGAACGGAAATTGGCGGAAACCACACCGACCACCAACACGGCCGGGTCCTTGCGGCAGCGGTCAATCTGGATATCCTTTGTATCGCATCTCCAAATGATGAGGGTCTTGTCCGCCTTCAATCCGAGGGATATCCAAGGTTGGAAATCTCCTTACAGGAGCTTGATCCCATACCCAGCGAATATGAACAAACGAATGCGTTAATTCGGGGCATAGCGGCTTGGTTTTCAAATAGGAGACTTCCCATATGCGGCTTTGACGCCTACTGTACCTCAGACGTGCTGAGCGGTTCAGGCCTCTCCTCATCAGCTGCATTTGAAATAGCTATTGGCAATATCATTAATATCCTGGGGGGAAGCTCCGTCTCCCCTGAACAGATTGCCATTGCCGGCCAGTTTGCTGAAAACCATTACTTCGGCAAGCCCAGTGGGTTAATGGACCAGATGGCTTCTTCCGTGGGTGGCGCCATCGGCATCGACTTTTTAAATCCCGACACGCCACTAATCCGTCCCGTAGAATTAGGAAATTTTTTGAAGGATTTTCATCTCTGCATTGTGAACACCGGAGGCAGCCACGCTAATTTGACTGAGCAATACGCCTCCATTCCCCTGGAGATGAGCCAAGTAGCCAATTTTTTTGGCAAAGAGGTGCTGCGGGAGGTGGAACAAGAGGATTTCCGCCGGCAAATCCGCCCGCTTCGTGAAAGACTTGGTGACCGGGCTGTGTTGCGGGCTATGCACTTTTTCCAGGATAATGGGAGGATTCCTCTGTTGATTGACGCTTTGGAAACAGGAGATCTGGATACCTTTTTCCAACACATTATCGGTTCAGGCCGTTCCTCTTTCACCTACCTTCAGAATGTGATTCCTGAAGGTTCCACACAGCAGCAGGGCTTGGCATTGGCATTGGCCGTCAGTGAAAAATTGTTGCAAGGCCGAGGCGCTTGGCGTGTCCACGGCGGTGGATTTGCCGGAACTATTCAAGCTTTTGTCCCAAATGACCTCTTAAGTACATATATAAACGCCATAAACCAAATTTTTGGCAGCGGCGCTTGCCATGTGTTGTCCATAAGGCCGGTTGGTGGCGTTGAAGTGACCGAAACGTTGTAATCTCAGTATATTCAGTATATAAAGAACAAGGTATATGTGCCCTCGGCGCATATACCTTGTTCTTTAATTTTGACCACAGCTTTTTGCCCGTACCGTTAAAAAAACGTACTATCAACACAAATTTATGATGTAAAGCCCTTGGGCCCGATTCTTGACGCAGGATATAACTTTGATACAATTTAAAGTACAGGATACAATAATCGACAAGGTCAGCGCCTAATATCTTCCGGCGACAAAATTCTACTTATTTGGACATATTAATAAGGCATGTGTCCCGCACAAGCACTCATTGAGATTTGATTAAGATTAACATATACCGTGCGCATGATAGATATTGCCCATAAATAGCATATTCCAGCACCATTCTAAAAAATAGACTAGCGTTTTTTAAGGAATGGATGGAAAATATATCAAAAAAATGTATACTATATTTAGGTGATACAAATGAATCATAAAAATACGACGAAAATCGGATTGTTGATTGTATGCGTTCTAATGCTGGTGACCGCAGTCACCGCGTGGAGAACAAATCTTTTTACCCGCCCACCTGCAGCCAATGACGGCCAGCCCTCCGAATCCCTGCCACCGCAGTCTGAACTGGAAACATCGTCGGAGGCTGAGGTTGTCGCCTCACAGGAGATATCTGAGCCATCTGAAAGTGAACAAGAGCCATTAGAGAAAAAGAAGCTCGAAGGAAAGCTTGTGGCGTTGACTTTTGACGATGGCCCCTCATATAACACGGCCGAATTATTGGCCGTACTGAAGGAAGAGGACATAAAAGCGACATTTTACGTGGTGGGAATCAATGTTGCAAATAATCCCGACGCGCTGCGGCAAATAGCTGACGAAGGGCATGAAATTGGAAACCACACCTTCAACCACGCCAGATTAACCAGCTTGAGTGATGAGGATGTCAAAAAGGAGATTGAGGATTGCGTAGATTTGGTCCAGGATTTGCTAGGTGTGCGAATCCACTCCATGCGTCCTCCATTCGGCTCATATGATGACAGGGTACGCCAGCTGGTGGACATGCCAATAATACTGTGGTCTGTTGATCCCAGAGATTGGGAAATCCGGGATGCGGATGCGGTATACACTTCCGTCGTCAATCGGGTGGAGGATGGGGACATTATCTTGTTGCATGATCCATATTTCTCCACAACGGAGGCTGTAAAGCACATTATTCCGGAACTGAAAAGCCAAGGGTATACCTTTGTTACCGTCGAGGAGCTAACAAATGCGCGTTTGGGCGACGCAGATCCCGAACCCAATGTGGTTTACACATCCTTTCCCATTCAGAACCAGTCATTAAAGTGAATGCAGATGATTTATACAGCAATTTGAAAAGACATGGATACACGAATAACAACATAGGAAAAGGGAGCCACTATATTGGAAATAACCAATATAGTGGCTCCCCTCTTGACTTACTCAGCATCGTCCGGGACATCGTCTTCTTCAAATGAAAATTCCAAGTTCTCGCCACATGAAGGGCATTCCATCTTCCCTGCGGCGAGAAGAGATTCATCGATATTGATCTCTTCGCCACAACTAGGACAAACAAGCTCATATAATGTATCGCCACAGTGGCAACCGTCGTGGTGATGATTCTCCTCACCAAATAAATCCTCTTCCAAAAGGCCCAAATCCTCATCCAAGGCGTCAACCACTTCATACAACTCCGCGGTCTCATCCTCAATATCTGCCAAGGTCAGTGCCATATCCTCAAGTATATCCGCCATCGCCTTGATGATCTTGGTTTCCTTGGATTTTTCATCCATACCAAGACCTTCCATCAAACCTTTTAGATATGCGACTTTTTCAGTAATTAACATGAAGCTGCTCCATTCCCCAATGTTTATTTTGTTTTACCTATCACCTACCATTGGATGTGGCAATAGATTTCCTGCGGATGTTTACATTTCCTAGTATAGACAAAAGAACGTATCCTTATGCCCTTTCCATATACTCGCCGGTGCGGGTGTCAATGCGGATTTTTTCACCCTGATCGATGAACAGGGGTACCTGTACCTCAGCGCCGGTTTCGAGAATAGCCGGCTTGGTTGTATTGGTGGCTGTATTGCCTTTAAATCCAGGATCGGTCTGGGTTATCTCAAGCTCCACAAAAAAGGGAGGCTCCACACCAAAAACATTGCCCTTATATGACAGCACCTTTACATCGGTATTCTCCTTAATAAACTTAAAGTTGTCTCCCAGAACATCCTTATTGATTGGCTGCTGCTCATAGGTCTCATTGTCCATAAAATAATAGATGTCATCCTCGCTATAGAGGTATTGCATATCCCTCCGCTCCACAAATGCCGTGGGGAATTTCTCGCTGGGGTTGAAGGTGCGCTCCACCACGGAACCGGAAATGACGTTCCTAATCTTCGCACGGACAAATGCGGCGCCCTTGCCCGGCTTGACATGCTGAAATTCTATAATCTGAAAAACATTGCCATCAATGTCAAAGGTAACACCGTTTCTGAAATCACCAGCTGAAATCATGTTAATTACTCCTTTCGCCACACTGCCGTGGGCATCACAAGATAAAATCACTCTTTACCATGATATAATAAACCTTACATAATTTCAAGCATATTTTATGATAAGAGCAATGTTAAAGAATAATCAGATCTTTTCTACTGGCAGTAAAATTATCAAACCCGGTTTCAGTCACCTGGCCCATATCTTCAATCCTCACCCCAAACTCATCCTCCAGATAGATGCCGGGCTCCACTGTCATGACAATGCCCGCCTCCGCAATGTCTTTGCTTATCATGCTGAAACGGGGCTCCTCATGAATCTCAATGCCCACACTGTGGCCCAGGCCATGCCCAAATTTGCCCTCATACCCTGCTCCATAAATAATGTCCCGGGCAACCTTATCAATATCAAAACACGGTATTCCGGCTTTAATGGCCCCCAAGGCTTTCAGCTGGGCCTCCAGAACCGTGTTGTAAACCTGGCGCTGTTTCTCAGAGGCCTCGCCCACCGCCACCGTTCTGGTCATATCGGAGTGGTAACCATCCACCAAGGCCCCAAAATCCATAGTGACAAAGTCCCCTTTGCGGATAACATTGTCTCCAGGGACGCCATGGGGCATGGAGGATTTTTTCCCCGCGACCACTATAAAGTCAAATGAAACCGCGTCGGCGCCATTCTTACGCATGAAGTATTCCATATCCAGCGCCACTTCTTTTTCAGTCCTGCCTGTCTGAATACGTTCTAAAATATAAGTAAAGGTTTCATCTGTCAGCCGTTGGGCCTCCCGGATACGGCGTACCTCCCCGGCATCCTTGATACGGCGGAGCGCCAGGATCGCATCATTAAATTCATTGCCCAGCTCTAGCTGTGCCGGAGAAACAGTGGATTTTAGCTCCTGCATCCGGCTGATAGAGAGGTAATCATTCTCCACCCCCACCGTCTTTATCCCATTCTGCGCAACCAGATCTTTCAGTTGATCGTCCAGCTTGTCCTGAAGGATAATTTCAACACCTTTTACGATCTTTTTTGCGGCTTCAATATACCTAAAATCGATAATAAAAAAAGCCTTTTCCCGGGTCACGAAAATCGTGCCCGCGGATGAACCAAAATCCAGGAAATAACGCCTGTTTTCATCGCCGCAAATAATACCCGCATCTATGCCCACCGGCATCTGGCCCATCAGTTTCTCAATTTTTGTCATATAGCCCGCTCCTTCACACCCTCGTATATATTCATCATGGTCCTGGCATCCTCAGCCTGGGTACCTGCGCTCTCACAGATCAGGACGCCTTCACAGCCTTTATCCGCCAACACCTCCGCAAGAGGTTCAAAGGCGGGTCCATAGGTTTTATCCTCGAAGGTCAAATGGCGCTTTTCACCACCAGCCTCCGTATATTCAATCTTAGAAAAATGGATGTGGAGCTTCCGCATCCGTTCATTCCCTAGATATTTTTCAATGCTGTTCAGTACCCGCTCAAAGTCTTCCCTCTTGACTAAGCTTCCATTGGTCCGCGCATTGAGATGACCAAAATCCACGCAGGGCAGCATCCTTTCATCCACCTTACACAGTTCAATGACCTCTTCCAAGGCGCCTAGCTGCCCAACCTTCCCCATCACCTCCGGACAAATAACCACGTGGGAATACCCCTCCTGATCCAGTACAGCCTGGGCCTCCTTCAAAGTAGCCTTTGCCAGCGCAAGCGCCTCTTCCCTGTCCCGTTTGCCCACTGAACCTGAATGCACCACAATACGGTTGCCACCCAGAATATCCACCGCCCTGGCGCTTTGCAGAATATAGTTCACTGAGCCAGCCCGCTTATCGGCGTCAGGGCTGGATAACGAAATATAATAGGGTGAATGGAGGGAGAGCGCAATATCCTTTTCCTGGGCACGCTTCCCGAATTCCCGGCCCGCTTTTTCATTGAGCCTGACTCCATGACCACATTGGTATTCATAAGCGTTTAGCCCAAACTCACATAAATAATCGGGCACATCCAGATTGCCCCTTTTCCCCTGCTGAGAAAAGCTGTCACTGTTGCCTGCCGGCCCAAAGCGCATCATCGTCTGCCATCCTTTAGCTTTGTAGATTGTTGTAATACTGTTGTATATATTTGGCTTCCAGCCGCCGCTTTAATCGAAAGAATGCTCCGCCCTCAGATTTTTCCTCCAAGGGCCTCACCAATATGGTTGTCATGCCGGCGCGGTTGCCTCCAAGGATATCCGTAAAAATCTGATCACCCACCACAGCGATTTGACGGGTAGATTTCCCAAGAAGCTTCTCCGCCTTTTTAAAGCTATATTTCATAGGCTTCATAGCCCGGTGAATGTGCCGCAAGCCTATCCCCTTAGCAAAAGTCGCCGCCCTCCTTCCACTGTTATTGGATACTAAAAGAATCGTGACGCCCCTCTCATCCATCAGGGTAAGCCATTCCAGTATCCCAGGAAAAGGCTCCTGCACATTAGCCAGGGCCAAGGTATTGTCTATGTCCACAATCAGGCCGCTAATACATAATTCTTGAAGCAGTTCGGGGGTAATTTCCCAAATTTTCTCTAGTATAATATCAGGTATTAAGGACTTTTTTCTCACCCGGCCACCCCACATTCGATTGTTGGTTGTTAGTATACCATATCCAATTCATAATTTTGCAAATTCATTGTAAACTTACTGTCACCCAGGCAGCATAACCTCTGACCTCACAAGATTTGTTGGTAAAATAAATTCTTATCGGCTAAAATAAGTCTCCGTTAAACAATTGATAAAGCACTTCCAGATAACTTACGGAAAATACACCCTTATCAGATAAAATTGTCAACGTCAGCCCAGCAATCAGCAGAAGGATTACTGCTATGCTGATTAGGATGCCCGCAAAGGCTATTTTACTCTGTTCCAGCTTTACCTTCACCACAAGGCCCATGACGAGAGCCGATACAGCGACAATAGACATAGCTAACGGAACTAGAAAAAACAGGAACGCCAAAAGGCTGAGAACAAAGGAGGCGACGGCAATTTGACTATAGGTATACTCCAAATGAGGCAAATATGTTGCTGCGAAAACAGGCTGCACCTCCAGCATATCTTTGGCAGCGTCCTGTTCCGCCTTTTTCATTGACTTTTCATCTCTATCTGCCTGCTTTCCCTTTTGCCTGCGCCCTCTTCTGCTTTTCGGGACAGAACTTATCTCCTGTGAAGCCTCCACGTCCAGATTGACTCCCCCCTCGAGGGGCGCACTATCAACCAAATGACCGGGATGGGCGGCTCCGCCGTTTTCGTAATCATCAATATTGGAGGGTATTTGGTCTAAATTACTCAAATCATTCATGATGTTACTTCCATTCTTTTCATTTATATTTATTCTAAGATATGGTTTTACATAAGTCAATAAAAAGCCTGGACAATTAAGGCAATTTCAGAATTAATGTAAATGGCTGGTGCAGATTCTTGCCAGAGAGCAACTATGTGGACGCACTCAAGGGCCCTTGAGGGAATACTATAGGGTAAGATATTTCGTAAGGATTATGTTATTGGAACAGGCGATCCTATGTCTTCGCTTTTCGACAATAGATAGAAGGAGGTCATTCGGCAAAGATGAGTTACTTAATTTGTGTAGATGCTGGTCATGGAGGAATTGATAATGGCGCTTCCTACCAAGGCCGTTTGGAAAAAGATGATAATCTTCGGCTGGCCCTGG
>Ga0153947_1000346_pt1 | contig 22643 bp, 41 predicted proteins | sample TSNJ031MetaG_FD_104697 | JGI IMG/M metagenome (GOLD analysis project Ga0153947, IMG submission 104697) | Attine ant fungus gardens microbial communities from New Jersey, USA - TSNJ031 MetaG | ecosystem: Host-associated > Fungi > Mycelium > Unclassified | place: USA: New Jersey, Wharton State... | reverse complement strand
GAGGGAGCCAAAGAAATGAAAGCATATCAGCATGCCGGTTGGTTCATGTGGATGAAAAATGGCCGGATATTCGGAAAGCGGGTGAAAAAATGATCTATCACGAATACGCACCCGGTACCATCAACATCGGTGACCGAGTCAAGGTCCATACCCATGACGATATCGGACCGGTGTATGGCGAGGTCACGGCGATATATGAGGGCGGTGCGACAGTAAGGTGTCAACATTATACCAGCTCAGTCAATTTCAAGGCCGCTAACGTGCCGGAGTGGTGCCAGGGCAGAGGTGGGTATAAATAAAAACAAGGAAGGAGGATGAATTTAATGGGTGAAAATCTGACACCGAAGCTAGCCGAATGGCTGGGGTTGGTTGAGGGGGATGAATTTGAGATTGATGGCTCTATTTATAATCCCTACAAATACATAGGCGGCAGATTCGTCGATTGTGCCGGCGACAGAATGAGTCAAGGTTGTTGGCTTGACGATATTTTAAATGGTTATGCCAATCTCAAAAAACTGCCATGGAAGCCGAAATTTGGCGATACATATTGCTTCGTTAACGCTTCAGGCCGTATCGATCAAACAATCGATCAAACAAGTTTTATGTTTGCCAGTGATGTAGCCAACTACCTAATGGGCAATTGCTTTCGAACACCTAAAGAGGCTGAGCTACACAAGGACGAAGTGCTCCAGAAAATCAAAGAGGTCCTGGGATAAAAACAGCCCCTTAAGACGGCGGCAACCGTCGGGGGCATGTAAAAACATTGATACTGCCATTGTAAGGCAAAGGAGGCAAATATGCAAGAGGGATTGAAAATTAAAACCGTGACGGGGCAGGAATTTACGGTAACAGGGCCGGTTGAATATCGGGATGGTGTGTACTATTGTGCTGGGGCGAGCTGGCCGGAGGAGATCGTGGAGGGAGTGCTGGAAAATGTCTGAGACACATTGGAAAAAATTATCTGACCCAAATTATTTGGGCTCATGGGATTTTCAAAAAGGAGAGGAACGAACCTTGACTATAAGCCGGGTTGTACAAGAAGAGGTTGTCGACATGGAAAAAGTAAAAAAAGATGCCAAAGCTAAAAAGAGCTGTATAGTGGCATATTTCCGCGAAAATTCCAAGCCTATGATCCTGAATAAGACTAACTGTAAAACAATTCAAGAGTTATACAAAACGCCAATTATTGAGAAATGGGCCGGGTGCGCAATTACGATTAAAGTAGAAAAAGTCAGGGCATTTGGGAAGATGGAGGAGGCATTGCGAGTTAAGAGTAAGGATGCTGAGCCTGAGTCTGAGCCAGAACAAGCGCCACAACCAGTTCCTCCCTCAATACCATTCTGCCATGATTGTAACAACGAAATAACCGCTCTGGGAAAATACACCGCTGAACAAATAGCCGCGGTAAATCAAAAGCGTTACGGTGTGCCACTATGCGCTGAATGCAGTAATAAGCGAAAATCCGAGGAGGTAAAAGCAGATGCAGTTGACGAATGAGAATTATTTTTCGCCTGAAATGATGTTGAAATATATGTCTACAAGCCAATTTAAGAGCTTTGAAAATTGTGAGGCTGCGGCATTGGCAGAGGTCAGAAATGAGTACGCAAAAGATAGGGCTGTTTACAAGGAAGGTCATTATTTCGAGGCATGCATAACCGGCAACGAGGAACTATTCTTGCTTCAAAATCCCGACATGGTTTCCAGCAGGGGGGCCACCAAGGGCGAATTGAAAAGTAATTTTAAAAAAGTCATCGGGAGCGTGGAAGCCTTTAAGCGGCAGGAAATGCTTATGGATATCGTAAGCCGCTGCGAGAAACAGGTGATTGTCACCGGCGAAATTGCCGGCGTACCATTCAAGGGTTGCGTTGACTTCCTGGACCCAGAAACATTGGAAGGCTTTGATTCCAAATGCATAAAAGACTTCAAAAAAGTTTGGAGCGAGACCGATAAGATGAAAATCGGATGGTATTTTGCATACGGATACCATTACCAAGCTGCGATTTACAAGGAACTCATAAAGCAAACTTATGGCAGAGCAGGCCAACAATACATATTAGCTGTGAGCAAAGAGGATATACCGGACATTACCGCGCTCTATTTTTCAGACGAAATTCTGGACAATGCATTAGAAATTATCAAAGAATACGCCCCCAGATACGCCAAAATCAAAACGGGATTAATTATACCAGAACCATGCAGTACATGTGATTATTGCAAGTCTCAAAAGGTTTTGATTGGTTTTGATATGATAATGGAGTTTGAATAGTATCAATAATAATAAATAGTTGATATTAACAAGGAGGTTATTAATGAAAACTATAGAGGAATTAGGCGATACGCTATGCAATTATTGTTATGAAACAGAACGCGGAGCCAAAGCAACCATATTAACCCCAAACGGTCCGTCAATGTGCGAGGGTCGTTTCTGTGGCAACGCATACGACAGATATCTTGAAGAGGAAGAGGAGGATGACGAGGAGTGAAAACAACAAAATTAAAAATCAAAAATGTACTTGGAATAAAAGAGTTGGAGCTTAACGGCGAATCCGTTGAGCTCACCGGCACAAACGGAGCCGGGAAGTCCTCTGTACTTGACGCAATCAGAAAGGCCCTGACGAACGACTTTCCACGCGATGTCATTGTCCGGCAGGGTGAAAATGAAAGTGAAATCCTGATTGAAACTGATTCCGGACTAAAGGTTGAGCGGAAAATTAGAGCCGACAAAGCTGACTATTTCAAGGTGACGGAAAACGGTAAACAGATTCCTGGGCCGCAAACATTTTTAAACGAAATCTTCACGCCCTTGCAGCTTAATCCAGTCCAATTTACACAAATGTCGAGGCAGGAAAAGAACCGGATGATATTGGACCTTATTGAATTTGATTGGGACCTGAATTGGATCAAAGAGCAATTTAGCGAGATACCAGCCGGCATTGATTACGGGCAGAATATTCTGCAAGTCTTGAATGACATCCAAGCTGACAATGGCGAGTATTACAAGGATCGGCAAGAAATAAATTCGAGGGCCCTACACCTACGAAAAACCATTGAAGATATAGCCTCTGAAATACCGGCGAATTACCAGGCTAAGAAATGGGAGGATTACAACCTGGGAGGTAAGTATAAAGAGCTTGAGACTATCCGGGAATCCAACAATGTAATCGAACGAGCAAAAGCTTTTAAAGACAGCTATGACGGCAAAATTCGAAGTCTGGAGGCCAACAAGCAAATCGCCATAACCGCCGAGGAGAAAGCTATCACTAATGAGAAGCAAGGGCTATTATCTAGCATCGAGCGCCTTAAGGCCGAAATCAAGGCAGCAGAAGAAAAGCTTCTCACGTTGGACGATAAACTAAAGGACAAAATAAAAATAGCGGAATCTGAGTACCGGGAGCAGGTCGCAATGCTTGACAGTGATATCCAAATTGCCAACAAATACACAGGTAAAGATATTGCTGATATATCTGGCCTACAATCCGAAATCGAAACCGCTGAAAAAATGAAGCTGCACCTGAACGAATACCGGCGCTTGATGAAAACAAAAGAAGAATGGAATGATCTGACCGAGCAAAGCAAGGAATTGACCCGGAAAATTGAGTTAGCGCGGGAGTTGCCTAGTGAGATATTGAAGACGGCCACAATACCAGTTAAGGGACTCACGGTTAAGGATGGCATACCGCTTGTAAATGGATTACCAATAAGCAATTTGTCTGAGGGAGAACAATTACAACTATGCGTTGACGTGGCAATCAGCAAGCCCAGCGGGTTACAAATCATCCTGATTGATGGCACTGAGAATCTATCAACCGAAAACCGGAAGCTGCTTTACCAGAAATGCAAGGAAAAAGGGTTGCAATTCGTTGCGACAAGAGTGACGGACGACAATGAACTAATTGTGACGGCATTGTAAAAAGCAACAGGGAGATGTTTATATGACATACAGACTTGTTATTGATGGTAATTTGTCCAACCTAAATGACTATATAAAACAGCTCAATATTAACAAGTTTCGAGGAGCAGAATTAAAAAGGCAATCGGAACGGCTAATAACAACACACATAAAGCGACAACTTAGGAACGTAAAAATATCAAAACCAGTACATATTGATTACTTATGGATTGAACCCAATCACAAACGCGATCTTGACAATATATGTTCGTTCGGCATGAAGGTAATCCAGGACGCTCTTGTTTCAAGCGGCGTCCTGGAGAACGACGGATGGAAGAATATAGTTGGATTTACTCACCGATTTGCTGTGGATGCGAAAAACCCAAGAATTGAAATAACGATAAAGGAGCAATTATCATGAATAATGTGATTTTATGTGGCCGGTTTACCCGTGACCATGACCTAAGATATTCCCAAGCCGCCGAGCCCATGGCAATTTTGTCAAATAGCTTGGCAGTAGGCCGAAAATACAAAAGAGACGAGACGGATTTTATTAACGTCAAAGCGTTCGGGAAAACGGCTGAAAATATTAACAAGTTTTTCAGCAAGGGCAGATTGATCCTAATTCGAGGTCATATCCAGACTGGCAGCTATGAAAATAAGGAGGGCCGGAAGATATATACAACCGATGTCATCATTGACGATTTTGAGTTTACTGGCGAGAAGAAGCAGGAAAATGATTCGCCGGCCTATACGCCGCAGCCTGAATATGCTGCCATTTCGGAGGACGTGCTTGAGGATGATGATCTGCCTTTCTAGCCAAGTTTCAAATAAGGGGCGTGAATAAATGGCTAATCCACAAAAAGAGAATGGCTTTACGCCTATTTCCAACGAAATATTGGAAAATATAATGAAAAGTCAGCTAAACGGGACGCAATTCAGAATTATTCTTGCTGTATGGCGTCATACATATGGATTTGGTAGAAAATCACATGAAATGTCGGATACTTTTTTGAGCGTGGCCATTGGAGCTCCCAGACAGCAAATAGCAAGAGAAATTAAGCCTTTAATAGCACGAAAAATTATTTTGGTTATAAAAGATGCAACGTTTAATAATGCAAAAATTATTGCATTTAATAAGGACTATGAGGCATGGATTACCCCACAGGCACCTACGTCGATTACAGGCAACTACGTAGATGCGTCTACAGGCAACTACGTAGATGCGTCTACAGGCAACTACGTAGATGCGTCTACAGGCAACTACGTAGATGCCCAAGAAAGAAATATTAAAGAAAACTTTAAAGAAAACTTTAAAGATAAAAAACATAGTGCATGCGCAAAGAAAAAAACCGCAATTTTCATTCCGCCAAAACTTGATGAAGTACAGATATATTGTCTTGAGCGAAACAACTCAATTGACGCACAAGCCTTTATTGACTTTTATCAGTCCAAAGGATGGATGGTAGGCAAAAATAAAATGAAAGACTGGAAAGCTGCTGTCAGGACCTGGGAGCGCAACCGGAAAGATAGCGCTCAACCACGACAACAATTTAAAACCGCATTCGAACGGACGATGGACACAGCCAAGGAAAGCATTGAAAAATATAACAATGGGGAGTTGAACAGAATTGACATATGACCAGGCGGTAACGCTGACAACATTGATTTCGGCAGCACAAGGCGTCTCGTTCGCTGACCCGGCAAAAATACAGGTATGGTTTAGCCTTTTGGAAGATTTGGATTTTACCACAGCCCATTTAGCGCTCAAGAAATTATTACGAACCGAGGAATTTAATATAACGCCGGCACATATCAGAAAGGCTTGCGTTGAATTAGCGGAGCCACAAATAGACATTCTTGGTGCGTGGCAAGCGCTGAATAATATCATTGGCTTTGGTCGGTATTGTCAAAAAGAGGCTATGGAATACGCTGAAAAGCAAAACCCAATAATTTATCAAATTGTTAAAAGTATAGGCTTTATCAATCTTTGCAATAGCAACCCTGAGTTTTTGCGGCCTGAATTTCAAAAACTCTACCGCGAGGCTATCAAGGCTTCAACCCAAGATAAAATGCTGTCAGACAAAGTAAAAGTATCTATTGGGACATTGCGAATGAAGTTAGAGCAGGAACATTATAAGGGTTTGGCGCTAGAGGGAAGTGATTACTATTAAGTGCTATACATGTACCGATACCGGATTTATAAGACTCACAGAGAAAGACGGAAGCGGGCTTGAATGTGAACAATATTATCTCTGTAATTGCGGCAAGGAATACGCGGGATACTCTCATGTAATGAAAAAAATTGAGGCTATTCCGTTCTGGGAAAGTATTGTTAACGATCTGATCAAGGATAACCATAAAATTTTCGATAACCCGGAATATGTGACACGCTCAATCAAGGATATTCTTAGGGCATTTGGAACAGATTTGCCGATCGATAAGAGCGAGGCGGGATGACATGGCCGGCAAATACACCTCCATCCACGACGACATACTAGTATTCCACCGAAAACATGCTAAAGCCAAGGACGACGCTGCCTGCCTGGCTTGCATCATGGAAATGCAGGATATACAGGCGAGGTATGACGGATCGGAATTCGTGACGGGTATGTTGGCGGCGACAGTGGAGGAGATCGAACGAATTAATTTCAAGGGAGGCACCCAATGAAAATAAGTAACCTAGGCCAACACTGCGGCGAATGCGGTCTGATAAGCTATTGCGGTAATCCGTCTTGTTACTGCCTCTGTGCTGACGAAAGATTTTTCGAGGTAGACGAGTACGCCTATGAGCGGATCGCGGAAAATGCTACCGACATAAAAAAATTAGACGTTTGCGCTGGCTGTGTGCGTGGAGATTGCGAGCCTTACAGATACAGCGAAACGGATTACGCGGACGAGGCGTGCGAATTTAACGACGAGGCAAGGGATAATTACTGCAAGCAGGTGGCGGATTATGTGGCGGGGATAATACACCGCCGTCAGATACCCTCTCAATAAACGCATTTAAACGCATCAAAAGCACAGGAGGGATTATTGTGAAATGCAAATGCGGAAGCAGCGAATTTGCAATCATGCAGAAAGATAATCACAAGGGCTTATATTGCTCAAATTGCGGCAAATGGCAAAAATGGCTTGGCAAGAATGAATACAATTTGTTAAAAATTCAGGGTGTAAAAGAAATTGAAGAATGATTGCGATTAATTTTAAGGGAGGTCAACATGTCAAAAATAACATTTGAGGGCACGCGAAAAGAACTGTATGCATTCGTAAAGGCAATGCATGAGGCTGGAATTTGTCCCCCTAATGACTCGCATTATTGCGAGGAGTCAGCCGACACGAATTGCATCACATGTCTTAAAAGATACATCAAATTTATCCCGGCGCCGCGGTGGAGGGCGGAAAAGGGCGATAAATATCGCTATGTGATATCTACCGGAAGAGTTACGGACGGTATCGAGCTGGGCTATGAAATAGATGATGCGCGGTATAAGGCCGGCAACTACTACGAAACAGAAGAGCAGGCCGAAGCCGCTACCGAGCGAGTGCGGGCGGCTTACGTGGAAGAAAATTAATTAACGCCTGGCGGCCTGATCATCTGCCGGCAAGTAAGGAATGCGCATTCCTCCGGAAAATAGGGAGGAAAACATGAAATATATAGCAAGTGTGAGTTTTGGGAAAGACAGTTTGGCAATGTTACTGATGTTGATAGAACGCGATGAACCGCTGGACGAAGTAATTTTTTACGATACCGGCATGGAATTCCAGGCGATATATGATATTCGCGACAAGATAATCCCGTTATTAGAACAGCACGGAATCAAATATACCGAGCTGTACCCCAAGAACCCCATGATCTATGACATGTTCGAGCGACCGGTAAAAGGCCGGAATGGTCAAATCCACTACGGTTATAGCTGGTGTGGGACCAACGGATGCCGCTGGGGTACAACAATGAAATTGGCGACGATGGATAGATATTGCGGTGATAATATCGTCTATGTGGGCGTTGCTCATGACGAATGGGAGCGATTACAAAAAGAACGAAAACAGAACAAAAGATTTCCGCTGGCGGAATGGGGCGTTACGGAGGGCGAAGCATTGTTGTACTGCTATCAGCATGGATATACTTGGACGGAATGCGGAAAGCCGTTATATGCCTTACTTGATAGAGTGTCGTGCTGGTGCTGCGGAATGAAAAACTTGAAAGAATTGAGGAATTATTATCGTTATCTGCCCGAATATTGGGAGCGTCTAAAAGGATTGCAAAGTCTCACGGAACGGCCGATGAAGGGCGATGGCAAAAGTGTGTTTGAGTTGGGCATGCGGTTTTGGAAAGAAATGCTTGACGGGAGCGATGATGATGTCTAAAAAATCCATAAACCTCAAACAGAAAGATAGTATGAAACCAATACTTGATGCATGTTGCGGAAGCAGGATGTTCTGGTTTGACAAACAAAATCCCAACGTTGAATTTTGCGACATCCGCGAATTATCTTATTCCCGAAGTTGGGGGGAATACGATTCTGTTCGGCATATTGAGATACATCCTGATACGATTTGCGATTTTACGGATCTGCCGTTTGAGGATAACGCTTTCAAGCTGGTTGTGTTTGATCCTCCGCATTTAATACGCGCAGGAGAAACCGCATGGCTGACATTGAAATATGGCAAGCTGGATAAAAATTGGCCGCAAATGATACATGATGGTTTTCATGAATGCATGCGGGTACTGGATGATTACGGGACGCTGATTTTTAAGTGGTCGGAGGTGCAGATACCGCTAAAAGAAATAATAAAGGTCATTGGTGTTGAGCCTCTGTTTGGGCATAGGAGCGGAAAACACAATAACACGCACTGGATGTGTTTTATGAAGGGAGTTGAAGTTGATGAATAGGGCTGTCTATCTCAAGCAATGGGAAATCCCCGGCCTACTCGATGGCAGCAAGACGCTGATTGTGAGGCCGATAACGCCGCAGCCGCCCGAAGGATATATATGTGCCGGAAGACTGCTGGATACAACCGGACATCACGACAGGAAAAATATAGGCAAGGTTGCGTTTACTGATCTGGATTACAAGGGTGCTCATTATTATAAGCTGCCATTCGAAGTCGGTGACGTGCTGCTGGGCCGGGAAACATGGTATCACGGTGACGCATGGTTTGATGATGTACCCGATATGGCATGGAAAAATGTCCACATAGACGGCAAATGCACATGGGTTGATTATAAGGCAACATTTAAGGATGACGGCTACAGGGATTGGTCATGGAAGTCACCTGCGCAAATGCCTGAATGGGCCGCGCGGATTAAGCTGGCGGTGTCTGAGGTGCGAGTGTTGAGGGTGCAGGAGCTGACAGAAGAAGAATGTGTAGCAATCGGGATAAAAAATCCTGCAAATGATGGATACAACTGGGGCCGATTTGCATCGCAATGGGATGTTGATTATCTAAAAGGCCCGAAATATGAAATAAATCCGTGGATTGCAGCGGCTAAAATTGAAAGGGTGGTTTGAATGGAAAAATTAACAACAATATCGCTAACTAACGATTTGCCGATATTGAAATGCTTGGTAGAGTCTTGCGGTGAAGATTCTTGCGCTGCTGAATGTGAGAGGCACAATAACGGCTGTGATTGCGAGAATTGCGGTATCCAGGAAGCTATATCAGCGTTATACATTTATCAGAAAACCGGGCTAACCCCGGGGCAAATAACCGACATGCAAGCCGAAAATGAACGGCTAGAAAAAGAAAACGAGGCTCGGAATAACAAGGATTGCAATACTTGTCCGTTGCGTACATGGGAAGCTTGCGACGAAATATGCGAATCTAGGAAATCCCTTACGCAACGGTTAGCGGACATCACCTCTGAACGTGACCGGTGGAAAGCCTGCGCAGAAAAGGCGGAGGCCGAGCGAGATGCGGCGATAAAGGACATAAAGTCTGTATCACAATGTGAGACATGCGCCTATGCAGGTAACAATCCGTTTGACGGCTCTGAATATTTTCGTTGCAGCTTGGGTTTTCCGTGCGTCGAAGGAAGCGGGTTCAAGTGGCGTGGCGTTGTTGAAAGGGAGGTAAATCATGAGTAAGGAGATTGAGCGGGCGATAGCATTTGCCGAGGAATATCGAAAAAGGCTTGTATCTTATATAGAATTTGGCGAAGCGAAACGAGGCGAAACCAAATTAAATGAATGGGAAACTATTTTATTTTCCCTCCAAGCCCAACTTAACCGGGAGAAGGAGCCGGTCGGATGGATAAAATGCAGTGATGGGTTGCCGGAACCATATGAACGCGTATTAGTTCGTATATCTGGCGTTGATGTCGGATATCACAATACCGTGACTTGGCAAGATACGTATGGAGACAACTGGCGCGTACCGCTTGAGCATATTACCCACTGGATGCCGTTGCCGAAACCGCCGAAGGAGGAAAATCATGAGTTGTTGGGGAATAAACCCGAATGCGTCTGAAAAAGAAAAAATAAAAGGTGAGTTTGCTGATTTTATCAACGGGCTTAATAGTACGGGCGAAATAAGCTATGCCATTTATAGCGACTTGTTTGATGTGACTATGGCTCTATTTGATGAAATGTATGAGTTGAATTGCGGCGAACCCCTCACCCGGCCGGAGCCCGAAGACGATTATGATGGCCTAAAAGTCAAATACCGAGTCTACAAGGCCCTGAATAACGAGCCGGTGGAAAACTGTTTTGTATTGCGCCCAGACAAGGACAATGCGGCAAGACCTGCACTGGAAATGTATGCCGAGTGCTGCGATAACGAGATACTAAGGCGCGATATACGATTATGGTTGATGGACTTAATGACCCGGCAACCATCAAGCCAACCCGCCAAAACAGCCCGAATCATCGACGATACGCCGCACCCTTTCAGTGCGGGGTCAGAAAGGTATGTTTGTTCGGCGTGCGGGGTCCGGGTGAAGCGCGGGGATGGGAAATGCTCTGGATGCGGGGCTGTGTTTGAGGAGGATAACGATGATTGAACCGATGAAAGCCATTACAATATATCAACCATGGGCCTCCCTACTGGCCTGCGGGGCAAAGAAATACGAAACGCGGTCATGGGCAACGAATTACCGGGGGCCGATTGCGATACATGCGGCGCAGAAGTCGTATAATCTTGGCGATATAGATTTTGGATTAGTCCGTGGATTTATGTCTGCAGCAGAAAACGCGCTTGGAATATATGAGGCAAACAATGCGCCGCTTGGTGTTGTTGTCGCAACGGCGGAGCTTGTGGGGTGTTGGAGGATAACGGCAAGCGACGGAAAACGGGCTTGTATGTTGCATTTACCGAATGGCAATCCTTGTGTATCCGGTAATGAACTCCTTTTCGGCGACTGGACACCTGGCCGTTACGCCTGGGAATTCGCCAACATGACAATGCTTCCAGAGCCAATACCGGCGCGGGGTCGGCAAAGATTATGGAATTGGGAGGGTATTGCATGAATCTATTAGTCTACCGTGACAAAGAGACGCAGGAGATTGTACGCATTCATCAAGCATCTGATGACTTGATGAACGAAGGAACAATAGGAACCAGAATCCATGAATACAACAATTCCGGCCATAAGGACACTGTGTACCTGCATGTGGCCGATGACGATAGTTTGGAAGCATTCTTGTTTAAGCATCGAGACGCCAATATTCGGAACTTTCGCGAGCAATTGGATGATATTAGCTCCAGCATAGACAGTCTATCAAGCGATTTGAGATGGTTGGATAAATTGTGTGAGGAGGCCAAAAGTGAATAGAATCAATGAAATCGAAGCCCGGTTACAAGCAGCCACACCCGGACCGTGGGAAAAATCAATGAATAAGTATAGCGTATGGTCTAACGGTATAAATGATTTGGTTTGTTCGCAAGTATCCATCCGAGACGCTAATTTCATCGCCCACGCTCCGGATGATTTACGGTGGGCGTTGGATGAGATTAAAGTCAAGGATGCGGAAATTAAAGAGTTAGAATTGCAGCTTAAAACTTCAAGATATCACGGACTGAAGATATTTGATGAGGGAATGAGTTTGATTGATGAAGTCGAAGCCAAGGATGCGGAGATCGCAGCCTACGAAGCCATCGGCAAGCCCGGCGAGGTTGTAAATCCGGTACGATGCGAGGATTGTCTCCACGGCAAACCACACAAGATGGTTGGCAGCGGCGTCAGAGAACTAACGGGGATACAATGTACACTGCTTGATTTATTTCCGATGTGGGAAGGTGATTATTGCTCTTATGGGGTGCGAAGGGAAAGCGAGAAAGGGGGCCAGATAAATTGTTAAACAAGAAAGCTTTGCAGGAAGAAAATGAAGTATTGAAACTGGAAATTGAACAATATGAAAAAGCAATCCAGGAATTTCGGGAGGCCGAGATATTCATAAAGGAGCAACGAGATGAAGCTCGTAAAGCTCTAGCCGAGGAAGGGATAAAATGCAGAGCGCATATATCCGACGTATCACAGGCTAAGCAAGAAATAAGGGAACTCAAAAGAGAACTTGGTGCTCTAACCGATGTCAAGACTATTATGGCTGAACTAAAAAAATGCATCTCTGCGCCGAACAAATCCATAGAAGATAAAAATAATTCACTCATCGCCGAAAATGATTGTTTGAAATGCGACCTTCAGGATTTGCAAGCGGAAAACAACAGATTGACGCAAGAATTTCAACGTTTAGGATATCTGGAAGGCAAGATAGAAGCCTATGAACGGATGTTGTCGCTGAGTCAATCGAGATGTCCAGAGGTGGAAAATGCCAAATCGGAAAGCGAGGCATCAGATGACTGACATATCACTAAAAAAAAGAACCCAAGTATCCCCCATAACCGACCGCGAAAGATGGGACCTGTGGAACCGGATTTTGAATGGTGTCAGGCAGGCTTATGATATGCCGGTGCGACCGGCGGGGGAGAATCCGTATGGAGGGGGAATAGACCATGCTTAAAATCCTACAGTTCACGGCTTCATGGTGCCCGACGTGCCCACAGATGGATATAGTGTTGGCTGGGCTGCAGGGGCTCGAAAAGATAGAGCTAGGGACGCCGATCGGTGACAGGCTGGCCAATGAGCATCGGATTGGTAGCTTGCCGACGGTGATAGTTATGCGGGACGGGGAGCCGGTTTGGAGGAAATCAGGGTTGTTTCCGAGAGGCGAGATTGACGAGATGTTGGAGGGGTAAGGAGGTGGGGAATTGCCAAATAAACGAGATTTAAAACTTGACAAATACGGAATAAGCAAACACAGATACAGAGAGCTATATAATTTTTGTTTGCAATATAAAGAGTTTATCAGAGAAAAAAATAGTTGTTATAGCCTTGACAGTAAGAATCTTGACGGGATGCCAAGAGGCGGTGGCGTATCGGATACAACGGCCAATAAGGCAGAACGGGCATATAAATTAAGCAAAAACATTGAATTAATAGAACAGACGGCTATTGAGTCTAGCGGGGACTTGTATCAATGGATGTTGAAAGCTGTATCAGAAGATTTAACTTGGTACGATCTACAACCGCCATGTGGGCGAAATGAATTTAACCTAACCAGGAGGAAGTTCTTCTTTTTGCTGAGTTTAAAAAAATAGGTGCTATATAGGACGTCGTTTTAGTTTATTATGTTACTATGGGTGAAACCCAAGGAGCCAACCTCCCGGCTCCAACATAGTGGGCTATAGGCCCGAAGACAATGAGGTTTGAGCCTCGTATACCAGCCCGAGGTGAACGCGGATGTGGAGGGAGCGCCATAATGTGCGCTGTGTAGGGCTGGGTTAATATCGACCTCCTTCTAACAGCCCCGGTATATAGGTGATCAGCATGAAAGAGCCCTAGAATGTCTAGGGGATGTCTTTCATGATCGCTTGCCGGGGCGTAAAAAATGATATCCTGAGCAGTAAGCGCCTCACGATTCGAGGGTGGGCTGAGGCTTGGGGTTAAGATATATTGTTCCCGATAGGTCCGCGATGACGGCGGCCAAAAACCGTATGTGCGCACGTACAATGCTTTTTGGTAAGGGTTTGAGGGAGTATAATTTTAGGTATGGGAGCGTTAGCCAAACGGCAAGGCAAAAGCGACGGCTTAGATTATTGGTTCGAATCCGATACATTCCATGTGGCCGGGTCATTCCCGGATGAACTGAGCGTTGCGCGCGACACCTCAGAGAGATTGATAAAAATTAAGCGCATAGAAATTAATTTAAGGCGATTGCTGAGGCGGTCGCTTTTTTGATGGGAAAAACAGAGCTCTGGTGGTGAGTCCCTTGAAACCATATAAAAATCAAGAAATCATCTTTTCTGCAAACGGAATTCAAAAGCCTGAAAAGCCGGAAAAAGAGGAAAGACAAAAAATACGATCACGGGGAATAAAAACCAGGGAAACTCAATTCTTCCGACGCTTCAAAAGCGAAACTGAGCTTGAAAATATTATAGATTGGGATATTGAGCCGGGCTGCGCATATCATGTTATTTCCGGTGGTGACATTGACAGCCTGTCTTTCCTGAAATTCATCCTCCGGCAGCAGCCATTGAAATATTGCATCTTGTCTACTTGGTGTATGGCGTTGCAGGATATTGAGGAATTAGAACGATATTTAAGCCTTGGACGCATCCAGAAGTTGGATTGCTATGTAGGCGAAATTTTCAAAGGCTCTTATAAAAACGAATGGATTCGATTATGTGAAGTCATGCAGAAATACAATGGCAGAGCAGCGATATTCCGGAATCATTCAAAGATATTCGTGGGATTTGGCGATAAATTTGACTTTGCGATTGAAAGCTCTGCCAATATTAATACTAATCCGCGAACGGAAAACACGACAATTACAGCCAATTCTGAGTTGGCTTATTTTTATAAAGAATTTTTTGACGGGATAGTTAGTTTTGAGAGAAATTTTGATGGATGGAAGCCGATTAAAGTGTAGGTGATGAAATGGCAAGGTTAACAGATAGACAGGAAAAATTTGTACAGGAGCTTGTCAAATACAAAAGTCAAAGAGAGGCGTATAGAATCGCTTACCCAAAGTGTAAATCATCCGACAAAACGGTTGATGAAATGGCAAGCAGATTGTTTAACAGTGCCAAGGTATACGCAAGGTATAATGAGCTTCACGACCGGTTGATAAAAGAAACCGAAGATGAATGCATCATGACGGCAAAAGAAGTTTTAAAAGAGCTTGAATATATGGCTAAGGATGATGTTAAAAATTATCTTTCCTTCCGTACTGAAAAGACAGTTGTTGGCAATGACGGCGATGGTAACCCAATCGCGGCCTATGATACTATCGTTGATCTGAAAAACAGTGATGAAATAGACACCCGGAATATATCCGAAATATCGAAAGGCCGGGACGGGCAGTTTAAATTTAAGCTATACGGAAAAGATAAGGCGCTTGAGTTGTTGGGCAAGCATCACGGAATCTTTATCGAAAAGGTTGAAATCTCCAAGGCGACCAATGAAACCATAGAGGAAATAGAAAAGTATGTGATGGCTAATGACAACGGAACAGAAAAAATACATAGACCTTCTCCTGAATGAACCGGCAAAAATCGGTCATTGGCTGGGATTTACGAAACTTAATGATCTAAATAACGAATGGATAGTATCGTTTCTGAGGGCCAAAGAAGACCAGACCTTGCAAGCCCACCGAGGCAGCTATAAAACGACCTGCTTGTCAATCGGAATCAGCGAACACATGGTTTTATTCCCAAACAAAAACATCATCTTCCTACGCAAAACCGATGATGACGTGACCGAAATCATTAACCAAGTTCAAAAGATACTCGCCGGTGAAGTCTTTGCTTTCCTGACCGAAAAAATATATGGCCGGCCAATCAAGCTGGCAAGATCTAATTCAAGCGAAATCACAACCAATCTTGTTTCATCTGCCCGCGGCTCAGTCCAGCTTTTAGGACTTGGGACCAAGGGAAGCTTGACCGGCAAGCATGGCGATCTGATTATAACTGACGATATTGTCAATTTGCGTGATAGGATAAGCCGAGCCGAACGAGACTATACCAAGCAAGTATACCAGGAGTTGCAAAACATAAAAAATCGCGGCGGCAGGATGATTAACACCGGCACGCCATGGCACCGCGATGACGCATTCTCTTTGATGCCGAATATTAAGCAATATGATTGCTATTCTACCGGCCTCATGACGCGGGAGGAAATCGAAGCGCAGCGGGAAGTATTGACACCCTCCTTATTTGCTGCCAACTATGAGTTGAAGCATATTGCCAGTGAGAACGCGCTGTTTGCCACAAGCCCGAAATTCACAACCGGCGACGAATTGCTATATAACGGCATAGCCCATATTGACGCTGCATATGGCGGCGAGGACGGCAGCGCCCTCACGTTGCTTAAAAAGACGGATGCAGGCATATATGTACTGGGAAAACTGAGAAAGAATCATATTGATAACTGCCTTGACGAATACCTACTTATCAAGAAACGGTATCGCTGCGGCGTGATTGAGGTGGAAAGCAATGCTGACAAGGGCTATCTGAAAAAAGAAATTATTCGCCGCGGTGACATAGCCCGCGAATACCACGAGAGCATGAACAAGTACATCAAAATTTCAACATATCTCAAGAAATACTGGAAGCAGCTTATTTTTCTTGAAGACACCGATCCGGAATACATTAACGAGATTATGGACTATACGGAGGACGCGGAACATGACGATTGCCCGGATAGCTTGGCGTCACTGCTTCGAAAAATAGATGGTGGCCCGATGATTCGGGGCGCGTAGTCAGAGGTGATATAATTTGCAAGTATCGGAAATGGACGTTATAAATGCCAAAATCGAATTCATGGGACGCGGACGGTCTATCGTAGAAATACTCAAGACGATATTGGACGAATGGCGTAATCGCGAAAAAAAACAAATCATTATAGATATGCATGACGCCGACGAATATTATATGTGTCGCAATGTCACCGTGTCCCAGAAGCGGCGAGATTTATCTGGGCATGGCGAAAATAATACGCTTTCGAATGTAAAAATTAAGTCTGGTCATGTACGAACAAATGTCGTGCAAAAGAGTGACTATGCACTTGGTAAGCCGTTCATTGTCAGCGTGGAAAGCCCGATACCAAAGACGGTTGACGAACAGGGTAATCCAATAGAAGACCCGCAGGCCGCAATTTATTTAGATGAGTGGTCGAAATATCTTTCCCCAGCCCGCAGGAAAACGATCAAGCGCATCGGCAAACATGGTGCAATTAATAAAGGCATCGGCTGGGCTTATGTCACCATAGACCAAACTGAAGACCTTTTGTTACAGTATGTGGATTCTAAAGAACTATATCCTGCATGGGCCGATATAGAACATACTATGCTTGATGCAATTGTCCGGGATTACAAGGTCATTCAGTATATTAATAATAACCGCGAGGAAATCAACAAAGTTGAGTTTTGGGACAAAGAACTCGTAGCGCGATTTGAGGATAAGGGCCATGCGGCATTAACTCCCGACCCTGATTACCCTCAGTCCATGGCTCATATGGATCAATCCGGCAAAGGTATCGCGTGGGGTCGAGTGCCGTTTATCGCCTTCAAAGGCAACGAAGACGAGCTGCCGATACTAAATATTATACGCTCACAGATTGATAGCTATGATAAATTGCAAAGCAAGTCCACTGATGCACTACTAGACGATATTGACCCAGTATTAGTGCTTGAGGGTTTTTCTCCTGAGTTGGGCGATTTGATTGAACAGCGCCAAATTATGCAAAATTCACGCATTGTAGCTATTGAGCGGGATGGCAAAGCATATTACGTGCAAGTCAGCCCTGACGTTACGGCAGTGCAGGCAAAGCTTGAAAGTTTAAAAAAAGATATCAGAGAATTCGGCATGATGGTCATGTCGCAGGACGATGACATGACGAGCAACCCATCGGGTGTGGCGCTCAAATTTCGATATCAAGACCTGGACACCTACACAAACGGCCTTGAAACTGAGTTTGAAGTGTTTATGCAGCAACTCAAATACTTCTTCGATATCTGGTTGGAGTTTCGCAAAATAGGAACAGCCGAACAATGGGCACAGTATAAATTGATTGTCACGCTGGACCGCGATATGATGATTAATGTGTCGGCCGATATCGAAGATACGGTTAAACTTGGGTCCACTGGCGTATCTCAAGAGACTCTCGACAACTGGAATCCTGCCGTCGAATCGCATGAGGTGGAGCAAGCCCGCCGCGAGAAAGAGCAACAATCAGCCCTATCCGACATGAACACAGAGCGCGAACTTGCAAGGCTGAGAGAAGAAAACGAGCGGTTGGCGCGGGAGCGGGAGGGCGAACAAAGTTAAGGCTATACGAAAGGCGGTCTTGATATGGCAAAGTATGTATTGCGTGGAACCCTATATAACACTCGAAAAATGAAACGTCTATGCAGTGATATTACCTTTAATTTATATATCGCAAATGATGGAACGTTTATAGAAGAAGCAACATTTTGGGGTATTTCTTTGGGCAATGCAAGAATTGTAAACGAATCATATGCTAAATTTCAAACTGGAACATATGGGAAATGGAGTATTTATCAAAAAATATGGGGATATGTTCCGGAAGATTAAATCATATTTTCTTGATGGCTGCACTTATCTTTATCACTCGTCCTCCGGCGGGATTATGCTTGAAAGGGTGGGGAGAAATGCTTGCATATGAGTTTCTCCGATGATATAATTGGTAAATGAAAGGCGGTATTGATTATGTTTGAAGAAGCAAGGGCAAAGCTTAAGATAATACTGAATGATGAACCTGAATATGACAGATTAACAAATCTATTCGATTCGGTTCAGAATATTTATGGCAGACAAGCCGAAGCGGAATATTTAGATACGGTTTCCTCTATAGCACTGACGGGATTTGATACGCGCCAAATAAAAAGCATTGAATCTTTAAGAGGAATTTATTGGGCAGTATGCAAAATTAAAGCATAAAAATTATACTAAACTGCTAATCAGGCGTTCATCAAAAGATGGGCGCTTTTTAATACCCTGAAAGGTGGTGACGCTCCATTTCAATACTTAAAAAATCGAAAGAATCCCAAGAGCGTTACTGGTCGGAGCGTGCCGAGCGTGTCATCCTCGCCGCCGAAAAGACCAGCGAAGAAATGACCGCCAACCTCGCAAAAACATATAGGGAAACCCAAAAGGCCATACAGAAAGAAATCGAAAGTTTTTACGGGAAATACGCCCGTGATGTCGGCGTATCCCTCGAAGATGCCCGGAGGGCGCTTAACAAAACAGAATTAAAGGCATATTTAGAGCAAACAAAAGAATACTATGCCGCTATTGAGGCCACAAATTATGCCTTCGACCCCGCCTACCGCCAAAAGCTACACCGGCAGCTATCCCTCAAATCAGCCGTGAGCCGGTTGGAAGCATTGCAAGCGGATGTGCAGTGGAACGTGGAGAAATTGTATGCCCAGGAGCAGGATGCGTTTAGGGAGGGCTTGAGCGGTACATATGAGGACGCTTATTACCGGACGGTTTTCAATATCCAACAGGGAGTAGGATTCGGCTCACCGTTTTCAACGCTGAATGTAGAAGCCATAGAAAAAGCCGTATCACAGAAATGGCTTGGCGCGAATTATTCCGACCGCATTTGGACGGATAAAGACCGGCTGACTATCGCTATGGGGCAGATTATTCCGCGAGGGATTGCATTAGGGCAGAATCCGCGCATTATCGGCAAAGACATATCCGATCAGTTAGGTGTCCGGCGGTCTTATGGGGAGCGGTTGGCAAGAACGGAGTTTTCGCAAATAGCAAACGAAGCGTCATTTGATGCCTACAAAGAAGTGGGAATAGAATCATACCAATATCTTGCAACCTTAGATCATAGAACTTCTGAAATATGCCAAGACCTTGACAATAAGGTGTTTGCGCTGTCTGAAAAGATGGTGGGGGTCAACTTCCCTCCGGCGCACCCGAACTGCCGGAGTACGACAATCCCGTTCTTTCCAGAGGATGAAATTGATAGAATGTTTGCAAAATCAGAACGCATAGCCCGCGACCCCAAAACAGGGAAATCATATCTCGTATCGGCAAGTATGACTTATCGGGAATGGGCGAAAGAAAGAGGGATAAAACCTTGATTTAATGCAAGTATTTATGATATAGTTTTAGACAATGAATGCATTGAATAGGAGAGACTTTTATGCTTGATATAAAAATAATCGAAAATACAATAATGGCTCAAGAACAGTATGGGCTTGCTTGCGGATGGGATACTGTTGTTTTAACAGAGGAACACATAAAAGCGCTATATGAAGGAAGCAGTTAGCCTTTAACGATGGGGAATATTCCACATTCCTTACAATGTCCGAGCCAAAATAATATTCAAACCAAATAATCAAGCGTCTATCTATGGATGGGCGCTTTTCTTATGCTCTAAAAGGAGTATTGCCATGAGCCGAGAAGCCGATTTTAGCCAACTGGAAAGGTTCTTTCAGGACTTCAATGACGCTTACAAGGACTTTGACGAATTTCTAAAAAAGTTTCTGCTTGAACAAGCCTTACGTGTTCTCGCTAAGACAAAACCGAGAACCCCAGTAGACACCGGCGCATTGCGTGCATCATGGCAAGTTGGAGAGGTCCGTGTCGTTGGGAATGATCTTGAAGTTGAAATTATAAATTCACAAGAGTATGCCAGTTTCAACGAATATGGCGCTCGTAATGTTGATGGCTCATGGCGCGATGGACGGTTCATGCTTACTATATCGATGGATGAGGTAAGAGCCGCGATGCCTGCAAGGTTTAATCAGGCATTCACGCAGTATCTCAGGAGTAAGGGCGTGATCTAATCTCGCCGCGCGGCGATATATATAATTTGTGGGAGGTAATTATGAGAACAGGAGATATTATTTTTTATCGTGATGAAAGGTTTGGATGTCATCGTTTTTGGGAAGTGCTATCAATTTGTTTGGGCGGGACAGGACAAGAAGGATTGATTGAATTACAGTGCCTAAACTATGAACCTGGTGAGGACACAGACGGCAAAAAACATAACACCACATGGGTTCCCGAACCACTACTTAGAAATGCATCAGTTTATAGGAAAAATATCATCACCTAATTATTTAACCCCGCGCCCATCCGGGCGTTTTATTTTGCCTTTTGTCGGTAGGCGTAAAAGAACAGACCAAAAGCGGATGCAACCCGCGTAATTAAAGCGTATTTGATTGGAGGATTTATATATGAAAAGATCATTTTTAACCGGCCTCGGCCTTGATGACGATATTATCAGCAAAATCATGGACGAGAATGGACGCGACATTGAGCGAGAGAAAGCCGTTGCAAAATCGCTGAAAGAAGACCACGACAATCTAAAACTGAAAATGTCGGACATGGAAACAGAACTGAAAACCGCGCTCAATGCGGAATCTTCCGATATCGGCAGTCTGAAAAAATCTGTTGATGATTGGAAGGCAAAAGCAGAAGCAGCGCAGGCAGAGATTGAAAAGGCCAAGACGGAAGCGGACGCAAAGATATCCGGCTGGGAGTTTGACAGGGATTTGGACACTGCATTGAAAGCCGCAAAAGTCAAAGACCCGAAGATTGTCTTGCCGCTTCTCAACCGTGAAGGGCTAAAGCGCACAGATAAGGGCATTGAGGGCTTGGACGAACAGTTGAAGCCGTTCACTGAATCACACGGTTATCTGTTTGATATCGAGCAGGTCGCACAGGAAACCGCCGCGCAGCAGCTTCCCGTAGGAGTGTCAATCTTTCAGCCGGACGGGAGCAAGGGCGCAGGCAGCAAAGAAACAGACCCGTTTTTGGCGGGATTCAACGAAACATAATAAAAAAGGAGAAATGATTTATGGCAATTAACTTTGCAGAAAAATACAGTGATCAAGTAGATGAGCGCTTTACAAAAGCCTCCGTTACGCAGAGTGCATTTAATCAGGATTTGGATTTCACCGGCGTGAATACCGTAAATGTTTACAGCATTCCCACTGCGCCCATGAATGATTATACTATGGCGGGAGATAACCGTTATGGTACACCTGATGAACTTGGTGACACAGTACAGACCTTTCCACTGACGCAGGATAGAAGTTTTACATTCACGATTGATCGCCGGAACTACCTTGATACCATGATGGTGAAGGAATCTGGCCGTGCCCTACGTCGGCAGCTTGACGAGGTTGTGATTCCTGAGGTCGATAAGTACAGGATTTCCATTCTTGCGGCTAATGCGGGGAACACCTCAACCCCGGCCCCGATTACCGGAGGGAATGCCTATGAAAGCTTTTTGAAGGGCGTGGAAACCCTGCTTGACAACAAGGCTCCCACCGCCGGAACCTTCGGATTTATCTCCACCGGATTTTATCGCTACATCCGTTTGGACACAGCGTTTATCCAGGCGTCCGACATGGCGCAGGAAATGCTAGTTACCGGACAGGTCGGCATGATCGAGAATATCCCGATCATTTTCATTCCCCGAAGCTATATGCCCGCCAGTGTTGAGTTTATGCTTACAAACCGTATTGCGGCATGGGCGGCACAGAAAATCGCTGATTACAAAATCCATGATAACCCTCCCGGCATTAACGGCTGGCTAATTGAGGGCAGAATCTATCATGACTGCGGAGTGTTCCAGAATAAAGCGCCTGCTATATATGTTCACAAATCCGCGTAGGAGGTGAGCGTGTGAAACTCACAAAAAATGGAGTAACCTATGATGTGATGGACGAAATCCAGATCAGCGCATTCCGAAAAAGCGGAT
>Ga0153947_1000340_pt1 | contig 22797 bp, 27 predicted proteins | sample TSNJ031MetaG_FD_104697 | JGI IMG/M metagenome (GOLD analysis project Ga0153947, IMG submission 104697) | Attine ant fungus gardens microbial communities from New Jersey, USA - TSNJ031 MetaG | ecosystem: Host-associated > Fungi > Mycelium > Unclassified | place: USA: New Jersey, Wharton State... | reverse complement strand
CTACTAGAATATTGTTCCTTGGAACTTTTCTCAACATATTTAACCATAATGGTAAGGAGTACCCGGGCAGTGAAAATGAACTAAAACACGTCACACACGTCACAATCTCCATTCTACATCACGGTACTGTACCAGTCCCCTTCAACACATTGGTCACCACATGACCCTCGGGACTTATCCCTGAGCGCATTGAGAGAAGTGAGCGGGTTCTGGTTTTGAAGGACTGATGTATTTCTAGCGTCTTTATCCACTTTGGTATGTGAAGACCATCTGAATTTGCTAGGGCAATCTCAAAATTCGATAGATTCTTGTTAAAATATGACCTCAAATGAGAGGCGATGATTAACAATGCGCCTTTACCAAAGTGTGAGATGGATCTATCGCTTTTTTGCTGCTGGTAGTGGATCAGCAGTCATAGCAATGTGGTTAACATTTAGAACCGTTGCTTTACTGACTTAGTAGCCTGATTTCCGAGCGTACGCTACCGAAATGGCTTTGGGGTGGGGCTTGACACTAACGAGTAGGACGTTATTCGGATTCGATGAGGCATTTTGGCAAAGGCGATCAAGCCTATTTAGGTGACGCTCAATTTCTTTATCATTCCTGGATAAAACAAGAATTGATCAGAAAATTTGTCGACAATAGGATATCCGGATAAGCCTCATTGTTATTTTTCAGATAGAGTCCGAAAGACGCGAAAAGGATAGAAGGTGGGGTAAGACTCCCTTGGAGATGCTATGGCTGAGGAGAAAGTTGAAAACGTGTTGCGGGGAGAGAGAAACATTATTGTTACGGGAATCACATTTGTTCCAAATTTCCTCAGATCATAGAATAGAGTTGCGCTACACTCCGAATTCCTACGGGAAGTCCCATGACTATCAGCACTCTAATGGGATTACGTTGTTCTATTTATGACGTTCCCCATCTGGCATATGTTGCAGCGACCAGTGCTTGCCGTAAAGCGTAATTTGAAAACATTATATATACGTGTCTCTTATAGGCTGAGGTGTTAGAGGAAACATTAGTCGCCTGCTCTCAATCCATTCTCTACTCTCATCCATTTCAACACCAGATTTCGACTTCTCGCGCCACAATAAGCATTAACCCCATAATGCCGCTCTGCGAGGAAACGCCATTGCTGTATGATAATGGTCACGAGTGCGGAAAAATAAAAGAGCATGATCTTGCATATGAACGATTCAATCCTCGTCAAAAGAGGATTTTATTGGCGATCGTATCCTGGTGCGGGTTGATGCCACGTATGCATTCCAATGTCGATAGCATTTCTCCTGATAATTAGTCTCTCTAAGTCTTCGTATCTGCGACGATATACCCCTCAATCCCTCAAATGGTCAGCGACTTCAACTCTACTCCACAAATCATAGGGTCCGAGATCTCCTCAGTCTGTGCTGAAGATTAACGTGATGTTGATTGTCACTGCAGATTGACTGTCAGCATTTCAATGTTCTCTGCGTCCGTTGGTGCGCTGATCGTCGCATCGTGTTCTACATTCTGTAAGTCAATCAGTTATTCTAATTTCTGGTGTTCATTTTTGCTTTTTGTAGATGGACGTCGTCCTGTATATCTTTTTGCACTTCCTCTCCTTATTATTGGATCATTCGGTGTTAGCGCATCTTGTTCAGTTTTTCAGCTTTTTTTCTTTCGCGTAATTCAAGCCGCTGGTGCATCTTCTGGTTTTTCAATAGGTGCGGGAGTAATTGGAGACATATACAAACTAGAGGAGAGAGGAACAGCGATCGGCATCTTCCTCGCTGTAAGCTACCTACTTGCCTGTTCAATTTTGTTTTATTTATTACCTATTCTTATGGACAGGCTGTCTTAGTAGGACCTTCCTTGGCACCCGTAGCTGGCGGTAAATACATATTATTCCTTCTCTACCAAATTCAGAAATGTATTCAATCTGATCCTAGGTTTAGCTGCGCAGTACGCATCATGGAGACTCATGCAGCTTTTTGTAGGCCTTTTTGGTCTCACTGCATTCGGGATCACTTGGGCCTTTCTCCCTGAAACAAGCCACTACGGTACTCGGGGGATTGACAAATTACGTCAGAAGGAAGAACAGGGACAAGTCAGGTGGAGAAAATATGCTGTCAATCCGTTGTCACCGCTAGGGTTGCTTAAGGCACCAAACATCGTAGCTGTGGTTTGTGAACGTCGACGGGATTTTGTCGTTTTTCTGACCCCGTACGCATCTACAGATGCTTTCAAGTTTCACAGTTCTGGTGTCGGTATTCGGTGAGCATCTTCATGAAGTGATTGTGGTATCATGATACTTATTGTAAACTAGTTATATTGGTACCGATCGCCTATACAATTGTAGGTCATACCATTTTCCAAGATACCACATACCAAACCAGTGAATCAGGGTACCAGGTATAACATAAACAATAATGCAATTCTTGGACTTTGTGCGATTCCCGGAGGAATTGGGGAAACGTGTAAGTAACTGATCTCCACCCAAATTATCCTTTCTTATCCTAGTCAGTCGGTGCATTTACGTCAGGATGTTTGTCGGACTATATTGTAATCCGCCGTAGAAAGGCCACAGGAGACTGGTGCCCAGAAGATCGACTCCGGGGTACGATTGTTGGTGCCCTTTTCTTAGTCCCACTATCCATGATATTCTCTGGTCTTCTAATCGAGTACGTCGAGGGACCTGTAAGCCAGGTTTTTGTCTTCATTTGTTTCTTTTTGAATGGGCTAGGTGTACGGGACTTGCTTCATGATACTTCGATTTGCTGATTTTGTACAACAGCTGGAGCTTGTCCTCAGCCCTTCAACTGCATATGTTGTCGATGTATTGCATTCCCGCAGCACCGAAGCTCTAGCAGCCATTGAGTAAGTTCTGCCGCCCGAGAACATTGAATAAATGCTCACATGATTTAGTGCGGCACGATCAGTGATGTTGTCTTTTGCTGTTGCAGGCATCATGCCAATGATCGATGCGTACGGCATCTTTATGACCAGTATGTTCTCGGCATTATTGGCTTGGACAGGTTTTGGGTGGGTTCCATCACCAGTAGCTTTGTTCAGGCGCTAATAGATAAAATTAGATTATTATGGCTGACCATTCAGTATGGTGAAGATATGAGAAATTGGTGTGATATTGGATTTTCGACAGTTGAAACTACATGACAGCAGCATAATTTTATGGTTGTTCCAAATACTAAAGATAGTTTATTGATGGACACCTGTCAAGAACAACTCAGCCCATGGAATAGACAAGGCGCACATTCTGATGCCGCCGCTTGAATTGGGATGTCAAGTGACCTGTGTCAGTATCATGTTACCTCACGTGTCAAGTCATCTAGACTTGTCACGCAGTCACACTCTTTCAGATCTGAGACCAATCTGAGGCGATCAAGCAATTCATTTCCCGTTACACCAGCCGGATGAACGCTAGCCTTGGCGGATACGATCAATGGGTACTCGCACCTCTCGCTTCTCTACAACATTCCTTTCACTATTACAAAGAACAAGGAAATCGCTGTTTGACTTTTTGGCAATTATTCTAGTTGTAGTTTGGTGAGCCATATGTGACCCGGTTCCCAAGTTTTTTGGTTGAAACGAGGTGTGGTTTTGCCAAAGAGATGGTCTCCCAATTGACTCTGCACTTTCTGATCCGAGGAGCTACATGGTGCATATGTTAACACCATCAATGCCGCCAGAACTGTTTATGGCTTCTTCAGTATCTCTTTCCGACATCTGGCTATAGCTGTGGTCACACCACAATAAGCTCAGTTTATGTGATCGAGGTTCACTTGTAAACTGTGAGATACTCTTTCTCGATGACGACGAAGAGTGTGACTAACAACGTTTTTGACAGCTGCTGCACAAGTGCGTGCATATGCTGGAAGTGCACTCCGTGTGGTAGAAGAAAATCCTTCATATGCACAGCCCCGCCTGGTCAACTATGACTATACCTTTCGCAACATACTCATCAATCCAAAAACTTATTGAATCAAGACCCTTATTGACTGGGATGACATTCACGTAATGCTATTCATTGTTGGTGTTGAATCTCTTGAAGAAATCAAAAGATTGATTGCGTTTGGTCTTGCCCCAGACGCCACCTATGACCGCGAGGGAGGATTTATGATCTTCCTCCCAACGAGTATGACACAATCATAGGCGCAGTGTAACCCAAACACTCCAGTATCTGGGGGCTGGTGCTTATGGCTTGCTTCAGAGAGTCTCACACCAAGTACGAGCTTCAGCAAGCTCCTCAAGTGAGTAACAGCAAAAGCATTTAGGACAGCATATATATCATGTAATTTGAGGTTCAGTAGACAAGGCTCTTATAGTTGTATGAATGTCATGTGGAAGCAAAAACGAGTGATTAGAATGATTAGAAGCTATCGGAGGTGAGGAATCCAATGGGTGGGATGGTGTATCAGTAGCTGTGTTACATCCAAGATGATATCAATAAACTTGAGAACTCGAGCATTTGTATTCCAGCTTACTCCGCATGTAAGATGCAGCCAAATAGCAAAGATACAGATAAATATAGAAAGGGATGAGTGTGTTGTTCGATACCCTAGCAAATAGCTTTAGTGATGAAAAACCCACCTGGATAATCTACACTATGATCACCAGCTCCTATCCTATTGATCGCCACTCTGGTACCCTCTCTTCCTTCCTGATCCGCAATCTGTGGCTTTTTGTCAATTGTGGGTAAGGAGACTTCATCTCGGGACTGCAATGAAGAATAAATAGTTTGATGACAACCTGATATGTAATAGTATTACCACACCTCTTGGTAGATGTGCTGTGCGAGTATTGAGTGACACCAGTTTTCCATGTATAAAGGTGTGACAGCGGCAATTAGTGCAGCTACAGACAACCTGGTGGGGTGGCGGCATAGCAGAGTGTGACTGCATGACAAGTCTAGACAATACTGACAGGTCACTTGACATGTGAGGTGACACGATACTGACAGGTCACTTGACATCTCAATTCAAGCGGTGACTTGACATCAGAATGTGCACCGTGTGAGGATATAGACACGAAGCGCCGAGCTGAAAGTCATGAGAAAATATGGAGACCATTCAGACTCAGCAAGCGGGTTTTGCAATTCAAATCTTAACAATTGTCTACTATGACCCAAGTTCACTCACATCCTGATCTACTAGAGATTTTGAGAGAATGGCACACATCGCCTCCAGAACATCCTGCGCCATTCCCAGGACATTTGGCTGGAAAAAAGGAGTTAACGTCATGGCTGGACGACGTCAGTATGCGTGCTGCAATGCACAATATCTCCCAACCCCAATGGGCCAATGCAATCCTTGCGTGGATCCCTGCCACCCCTGAGGAGGGGGAAAACGGATTTAAGCATCGACTCTTGAAGTTACTCAGGGAGAATGTTTCCTATCAGTTGGAGAATATGAGGTTTTGGGAATGGGGTGATTTCAAACGTTGGTTTTTCCACTTGTGCGGTAAGCAATTTGTGAAAGTAACTGGTTATGATTTGTTTCTGAGAAGTCATAAAGGACCAGGATATACAGGTCAATATCGCCAAGTCTGATGAGACAACCAATACTAATGATTGTCTAGCTATATTACCCACAGTGGCCGTAGCAGCCGCGAGCGCAATTGCACTTTCTTTTATCGGACCCCCACTCCTTGGAGCAGTAGGTTTCACCTCTGCTGGTGTAGTTAGCGGTGATTATCTAGGTTATGATTAAACCGGGTGACTGGACTTACGATGGTTATCTTCAGGATCAATCGCTGCTGGCGCTCAGTCTTGGATTTATGGAGGTGCCACTAGCGGTGCCTTCTCTGTCTTGCAGGCCGTTGGGGCAACTGGTGTTATTCCGATGTCCTGGCAAGCTGCAGCAGGTGCTGTTGGAGGTGCTGCTGCCGCTATGAGAGGTGGAGATAGCTCACAGAACGGAGATGGAGATAGTCCACAGAATCATGATATCGATAGTTTTTTAGCAGATATTGGGCTTTAATCACTCTTGATTCGTTGTCTTAAATCGATTGTGGATTCCACTTACTGGCTAATATCGCATTGAACTGCACATTTGTTCTACTGAAGTAATAACTAAGAGTAATTTCCACTAACGAAAAAGCTCACTTGGGACCTCCACAACCCGTCGATCCATTTGACATACTTTCGAGCTTCCAAACGTAGGCGTTTCATACTGAGTCTTCGCCTTGTTATTGCAAAATCGGTATGACATGATTCACAAGGGTTTTCGGTGACAGTCATGATCACCAGTATGTCTTTTTTATTGTGGAGCACAGCTGTCTCTGAGGATAAATACAGTAATCTGCTCTGGAAAGCTGCTGTGCCTTTTGTAGCACGAAGGGGCTGAACTCAGCAGAAAAAGAGTTATATCAGAAGTGAATGACAAGGTTGCTGAACTTATCCGTCTTCAAAGTCATTCCTATACCCCTTTCCGCACGCCAACATGCGCCCGACTTTCATCGCCAGCAAAGTAGCCAACTGAAAATTCTGATATTCAGGTTACTATTCTGTTCCCAAGCAATGGGTGTTTCCTCACAATCAAACTGGGGGAGTGGATATTGTTACCGCTTCTGCCTCATGAATTCTCGAAAATGCAACGTCAAAACAGCGCCTCGTTCACCACTTACCAGTCTGATTTGGGGCCAATCTAACATGGGACTTCTAAATCTCAGCTCAAGTGATGTCTCTGCCAAATGTTCAAATTGAATACTGCTGTCACCATTATCGGCATGTCCGGATGAAATACGATAATTCAGCAGAGTTACATCTAGCAGCAGCGTCGTGAGTCCACTCAATGAATAACACGTTGAGAAAAAGTTGATATTGATTATCGCCATCAAGGCACTACACTAGTTAAGTCAGCTTGGCACCATTGCTCCCGAACTTTGATCATCGCGTCTCAAATCAAAGCTTCCTTCTCTCATGATCATGTCAAATGAAGAGACGTCACTTCTCCAGAGTGAGCATAATTTAATTTATGACCGATTCTCAAAGAAAAAAAAGCAGTACCTAGTCATAATTGTGTCATGGGGAGGATTGGTTACATGTGGGCTCTTTCCTCTCATATTCCCTATGGTGCGGTACTAGTAGTACTCTAGTCTTTACTTCTGGAATTTTCCTGCCATCAATCCCTCAGATTGCCAAAGAACTCAACTCAAGTGGCGAAGTCATCAGGTAGGTACTATTGAATGCCGGCTATCCACTTTTCTGAGGAGCGATCTACAAGCACTGTAGTAAGCATATACCTACTCGCAACCTCCATTGGTGGTCTGGTTGGTTCAAAGTACTCTAAATTCTGTGGGTGTTTATTCTTCATGGTTGACAACTGCCCTTCATCTATCATTCACAGATGGCCGTCGGCTCAGTTATCTATGGTGCCTGCCTATCATGATCTTGGGTTCTTTCGGTGTAGCGAGTGCACAAACTGTGGCTCAGCTCATTTTCTGGCGTATGATTCAAGGCATGGGTGCCTCGCCTAGCCTTTCAATCGGGGCGGGGGTCATTGGTGATATCTATGGACTCGAGGACAGAGGCTCGGCTCTGGGGGCATATTTCGGAGTATGTTCTGTCCTACCACACACTCTCTTACTCAAATTCAACTAGACTTGTCTTCTTGGTTTTGCACTTGCCCCGACTGTTGGAGGAATAGTGGTACATTACTGGTCATGGCGGGCCATCCATTATGTCCTTGCTACTTTCGCATTTGGCGCTTTTTTCTGCATTTTATCCCTCTTCCCTGAGACGAGCCATCCTGGAACCAGGGGAGTTGATCAGTACCAGGAATCTGGGAGGGTATTGCCCAAGTGGAGGCCCGTGATTTTGAACCCCTTGTCCCAACTGCTTTATCTTCGTAGTCCTACCGTCCTAGCTGTAGTACGTAATTTTTGTCTGAACTCTCTGGAGCGTACTGACTTATGAAGGAAGTCAGTCATAGGATTTCTTGCACTGCTGACTGAATTTAGTTGCGTCATGTAGTCCCTCTCATGATGTATACTGACTTTACTAGCCCTGATGCTTCCGCTCCCTTACACGATTGTACGTGTCTGTGTTTCTGCATATTAGCGTTTATTGAACGTCCCTATAGGGGAAAACATATGGCATTGAAAATGAAGCCCTACTTGGTGCATGTATCATTCCTCTTGGAGCTGGAAAAGCGAGTGTGTGCTGAATCTCAGATACTTTCCTATCTCTTACATGATCACTCATTTTATATCTCAGTCGGATCTCCACTTTCGGGCTGGTTATCCGACAGGATAGTGATCAATTCCAAGCAGAAACGCGGCTATTGGTATCCAGAAGATCGGCTCAGGACTTGTTTATACAGCTTTTCCCTCCCCCTCATTGTGTTGGCGTCTGGATTCATCACAACATACCTACCTACCCGAACTGGCCTTGTATTGAACCTCATCTTTTTGTTTATCAATGGCATGGGTGTACGTGTTTCCTTTTTCCAATGAATTCAATTAATTTATCTAATCAACTTCTCAATGGATCAGAGCGATTTTATTTTGACGCCATGTGGCGCCTACGTCGTGGATGTATTGCATGCCAATAGTGCAGAAGTTACCGCTGCTGTCGAGTTCGTTTTATTTATATACTTTTCAAACCATTTGTTCACAAACGCCATCTCTTACTCAAGTGTTCTCCGAGCGCTTTTGCTTTCCTCATTCACTGCATTGCTCTTGCCGTTGATTAATCGATATGGTCTTCTATCAACTAATACATTGGTTTCACTTTTAGCTGTATCTGGGATAGGGTGAGGCATACTTTCAATGCTACAAGTCGAGTTAGTTGGATGTTGACCGTGCTAATAGATTAACTATGCTTACAATTGTCTATGGAGGATCTATGCGAGAATGGGTAGATGTTCAACTGCAGGATCTAACTAGGAGCGATGTCTCGAACTTTTTAGATAGAACTAATAGGTGTCAAGAAATAAGATGAAGAGCAGTCTGGGTACGGCCTGACCGACAATTACACGTCCACCTTGCTTTAGAAAAGTCGAGTTGTGTCATAATTCTAAGTAACTTCATGTACTCACCCTCCTCAGGTGTTTTCTATATTGGAGATGGCTATGATAAAATTGTATTGGACTCTGAAGCAAAATGCAGACTATGGAGGCAATTTAAGTGATGATGGTACTATACAATCTTTCTAGACAATGCTTTGTGCTACCATGATATCTATTTAGGAATGATATTATTTGTTTGATGGAATGAGGTTTGATAGAATTTTATTGCTGACAAGGCCATATTCCATGACAGCAGGGCCTCTAATTCTCATTCCACTTGAAGCTTTGAATAGTTGCGATTCACCCCAAAGGGGGCAAACTCGAATTAATCTGAACAATATCCCCAAACTTGCGGGGGCGAGCTCGAAAGGATGATGCTGTCAAGTTTTAGTCGCTACTGCCCCGAACCACTGAACCCTGGGTATAATATTCGTCGAAGTGGTTGCCATGGGGGGTTAATTACTTTTAATCTCTACGCCTCCAACGTGAGCGGCAATTTTGAATGGGAAAGGAGATATTCCACTGGATTGGGTTATAGGAGGAACTGCCGCGCGACCCCGCTCTGATGAAGTATGTACCAGTATCATTTGAATGGACTTGGAGAGTGTATTTTTGAGGTTAGCATTGAATGATAAACGGTCTGGCATGCAAATGTGGGTGATCCTCAAGATGAAACTAGGTTAAGGGAACGCACCTCGTTCTGACCTGTGCTGTCGGAGCTCAACATTGATTATCCTGGAATCAGGATGCTGTAAAGCTTGAGCTTGATAAGAGAAAGTTCGATCATACCACTGTTCCCAGGGAACATGCTCATCAGCTGAGTAAAGCTGGTACCACGACTTCTTGGGTCGTTTCTCGGAGAAGGTGACAGTGATCTGGTGCATGAAATGAATGAACAAAACGAGGCTTCCGCATGGTTCATGACGAACCTTGCCTTTACGAGTTGAGTCAGCTTGAATCACTCTCCAGAAGTTCTCTACCTTGTCATGTACAAGCTGCTCCATCTCTGGGTCAGAGACACCTGGCTACATAGGGTAAACGTCCATAGAACCTAAACAAATAACAGAGATGCACCATTGTGACATCCAGGACTTCGAAAACCTGGGGTCGTATGAAACCGAATAGCCTGTGGAACAAGATTGAATGGAGAATTCCATTAAGAACGTCTTTAATCGTCTGTCTGTCAAGAACCTAGCTCGAATAGGTGTCAGAGTAATCTGTTTAAGCATGGTAGGGACTCACCAGGTCGATGGTGATGGTCGGGAATGGGCCGTTCATTAATATGCTTGTCAAGATGAAATGAGTCGTACTGAACACTGCTTCCGTCATGTGACGCGGCAAATGAAACTTTGCAGCAGCAATTTCTGTCGTATGTCCGCTCTCCCGCCATCGTCGCTGAAACAAGCATTGACATGTCCAAGTGCTGCTGCACAGAGATGCTGTAGACGTGCTTTTTTTTCCTCAGCTTTATGTCACGATCACTACAGGACTCTTGGGGTACTTTCTGGTGCTTCCAAAGCACAAATAAAGGTAAGTAATACAAACACTTGTTCTTCTTGTTGACAATGCGATGCTTGTCTAGTCACATTTTTATCAAGTTCGTGGGTCGATTATAGGCTCTTGGAGGGCTGTGTTAACTTTACTGCCCAGTTAAGCAAGAAGCACCACCCTGATGTCTCCAAGGACCCCAAATCCAAAGAAATATTTGCCGCAGCCAGCGAAGCCTATACAGTGCTGATTGATGACCGTCAGCGGTACATCTTACATGCTTTTCAATGTGTTATGATTCTATCTGCTCATGTGAACGCTTCGATCTCTATTCTAGGCGTGCCTATGATCGCAGCCTTTTACACCGTTCTTCATCGTATTCAACGCGGGCACCGCCTCATCCAGGGCCTAGGGCAACATATGCATGGGAGCATTCATCTCGGCATCGGCGCCCCGGTTTCCGTCAGGCACCTCCCGACTATACATATACTCCTCCGCCTAATAGATCTCGAGGGCCTTCCGTGTCTGCAGGTCAACACTATTCACCTCCCAGATCCCACCATGATGCCAGCCGCAGAACAAGGAAGGATGAAGAGTTTCGTCGGCAGGTAGACCAGATACAGAATACATCGAGCCTTGTGAGGGCAGCCCAGGTGCTTGCAGCGCTTGCAGTGAGCATCTCGATGGTGGGAGGAATGGGAGGCAGTTGATCCCAATTTGTCAATGTCTATTGTCTGTCTATGGAGCAGCATGTATAACTGCTTAAAATATATTTTGTCGCGTGACCTTGTTGATGGAGAATTCTACGTGGGACCTTCAATTTAAAGATATATAAGCCCTTTCTCCCTACTCCACCAACAGACGGCTTTGTTCCTATCGTTGTCATCAACTCTGCTAGTCCCGTCATAATTCTTCGTGAAATTCATCCAATAGTGAATAATGGCTCCAAGATCTGCACCTGGCCCTCGAGGGGCACCTAGTCAAAGGGGCGGCCCTCGTGGTCCTGGTCCCCGTGGTAGCAGCCCTGCCCGAGGTGGCCCTCGCGGTGGCCCTCGTGGAGGACCAGGCGCAGCTGGAGTTGCGTCCGGCAACGTAGTCACTCCAGCAGGTAAGCGTCGTTAACCCACTCCACGGCCATCGATTTGCACCAAGCAAAATATGTCAATTTTTGCCTTGTTTTTTCTGTGTGCTTATGATCGTACTATGAGATCAACTTGCGCTACTAATGTACTGCCGTTCTTACATCTACATTTGATCTAATTCTTTCACATGTCTCTGATCAATCACGTCCAGGCCATGTTACAGCTGTTGGTGTCAAGCGTCCAGGATACGGAACAGCTGGCAGGCCGATTGATATCCAGGTCAATTGTTTCCCTGTTGATGCACCAAATATTACAGTTTATCAGTATGATGGTGGGTGCAAGTAATAGCCTGATTTCGTGTAGCTAATACCCGAATGCGCCGTGTGTCTCATAGTTGGTATGTTATTTGCACACAGTTGGAATTGGATGATACTGAAAACCTTTTCTCAGCTATCGATCCCGACAAGCTTCCTGCTCGAGCAAACATGGATGTCATGAAACAGGTCGAACTAGACAATCCTCAAATCTTCACCAAATCAATTGCATATGATGGCCGGAAGATCGCGTATTCTGCCGTCGATCTTCCCCTGGGAGGGCTTTCCCGAACAGTGAGGATTCATGCAGAATGTGCCTGCATCCGTTGTTGATTTGTATGATCCTAGTTCGAAGTGAGCTTGGCCCCTAAGAATGGTGGCGCTGCTCCCAAAGCCAGTGGCCGACCGCCCAAGGTATATCGTTTGAAGTTGACACAAGCGGCAACCATAAATACCGAGTAAGCTTTACATGATAGTTGTTGTAGCCCTAACTAACGAGGTATAGTATATTACATCGATATGTTGCTGGCGAACAAAGTGCAGACTCTGCAGTTTCTACTGCCTTAGCGGTAATTATTTTCTGTTAACTTCCAGTGCCTCATTGAGATGTTGCATTTGTAGGCATACAATACGATTATCCGCATGGAACCTAACATGCGGTACCCCTTCAACGTGAGGAGCTTCTTCACACCCGAAGGCGCACGTCAGATTGGCGGTGGTATCGAATTGTGGCGGGGTTTCTTTCAGTCCATTCGACCTGGCCCTGGACGCTTATTCCTGAACCTCGATATTGCATCATGCATGATGTTTCGACCTGGCTCTCTCATCGAACTTTGCCTAGATTTCTTCGAGAGGATGGAATTAATGCGCAATAACCAGTTCTCTCAATTTTTGACGCCCTCTGGAATACCAGTTCGTGAGCGTACTAGGCTTCAGAAATTCTTGACGGGTCTCCGAGTGACAGTCCCTGCCACCACCAAAGATAAGAGACGTGCAATCCGCAGGATCTCTGATCGTTCTCCCAAGGATATCACGTTTGAGTACCAGGGTCGACATGTGACAGTGGCCGACTACTTCAAACTCACAGGAGTTCCGATTCGGTACCCTCAGATGTTTTGTGTCGAGGTATTTACTTATCTTCGGTAATCTAAGGTTATTCATCTTTATGTGTTAGCTCGGCACGGGTGGTGCATTGGTTCCTCTGGAGCTCTGCCAAGTTCCGCCAGGTCAAATCATGAAAAAGCAGATGCCCAGCGACAAGACAAAGGACATGGTGGCGTTCTCAACGCAGAAGCCATTTGAACGCTTTCGAAGCATTATGGCTGGAGCGCAATTGCTTCAATATGGACAATCATCTTATATCCGTGATTTTGGCATGTCTATCAACACTGCGGGCGGTCTGCTCCAGTTTCAAGGAAGAGTATTGCCCACTCCCCAGCTGCAGTATGGGCGAGGTAGTAAGGAACCAACTGTCGTATGCTTCTTATTCTCTTGATGTATGCTATCTGCCCTGAAATCCTTGAACTTCGTCAGATTCCAAGGGATGGTAAATGGAACATGTGAATGTTTTCTTACATCGATTGCTAACAATGTACTGACATTGTGAAGGGCTGATAAGAAGCTTGTTTACCCAGTAACGATCAATCATTGGTTGATTGTTACTTTCGATACTCGAAGGTTCCGTGACCAGGCGCAGCAGGACCTCATAAAGAATCTCGTCAACGGCTTCAGGAGCACTGGTAAATTATCTCTTCTTGTCGCGAAGGTTGTTTACTAATGTATTCCAGGCATTACAATTCAGGACGATCGACCAATTATCAGGAACGCAAATCCTCAGGGAAATATACTTCTGGTAGGTCTCAGTACCAATTGTCATTGCATAGACTCATTTTTTTTCTGTTCTTGTGACAGCAACTCAAGGAAGCTGGAAACGCATCATACCAAATGAAGAAATCAGTGCCGCAATTGCTGGTCATCATATTACCCGATCATGGAAATACGGAAATCTATACCGCAGTCAAACAGTGAGTTGATGGTTTCTCTGATTAACAATGGTCTCCTGATGGTCTCCTGATGCCTTTCCCTTCTTTACAAGTTTTGGTGATTGTGTTGTATGTTTATTTTTGTCCTATCTGTCCTTCAATAATGAATCCCTTCATTAGCAAGGTGTTGCGACACAATGCCTTAAGGCAGGCAAGTGTGTTGGCGCAAATATCCAATACTGGGCGAACGTTGCTTTGAAGTGAGTCTAACCGTTCTCTCATGCGATCATGAACTGAATGGTGCTCCATCAGAGCTAACGTGAAGCTTGGAGGTATCAACTGCACACCTGTCCCGAGAGCTGTACCATTGCTCAGCGATCCCGCGAATCCATGTATTGTCATGGGTGAGTGAACCATTACATATGTTATCAAGATTACTCAGCTTGCCAAGGTGCTGATGTACAACATCCTGCACCCGGTACGGAGAACAGACCGTCGTTTACCGCTGTTGTCGGGAGTGTTGACCAGCTTGTATCGAAATATGTTGCGACGAGTGCATTGCAAGTTGGGCGACAGGAACTTATTGATGATTTGAAGTCAATGACTAAAGTACGTAATCAATGTTTCTACTTCTCTGCGGCGATTTATTTAGTCCTCAGGAAATCCTCTCCCAACACATGGGTTATAGGAAGGCAAGAGAGAAGGTAGATAGCCCTGCTCCCAAGAAGCTCATATTTTTCCGAGGTTTAGTGATCAGTTTATTTATATTCATGCATCATGATCTCATTGTTTTCAAATCAGATGGTGTATCTGAGGGACAATTTGCCCAAGTTCTTGAAAAGGGTATGTCGCGGGACCTTTTGTGAACTTCAACTAATATCTTGTTGTTTAGAACTGCCTCTTATCAAAGGTTTGGTGATGATGTATGAGGCGGGTTTCATGTACTGACAGGACATGGAAATAGCTGCTTGCGCTGAGTTGGGGATTCGCCCTGCAATTACTCTCATTGTCGTCATCAAACGCCACCATATCAGGTTTGTGTCTGGGTTTCCGATTCTGCCAATGTCTAAGCTCTGTCTGTAGGATGAATCCTCTGGGTAACGCAGGGGATAGATCTGGCAACTGCCCTGCAGGAACCATATTGGACAATGGTACCACTAATCCTGTCGAGTTTGATTGGCTTTTACAGAGTCATGGAGGGCTTCTTGGTACAAGCCGACCGGCGCTTTATGAGGTATGTGTGCTCTGATGTGTTTTCTTGTTTTCATATTAATCTATATATTAGGTTCTTTATGATGTGAGTAGCCTTACAATATAGCTGGATCAATGCAATAATTTGCATGTGCATAGGATAATCGTTTTAGGTGAGTTGGTTCTTAAAAAATTGATTTGAATTGTATTTATGCTTTTGTTTGTAGTGCCGATGCTATTCAGGGTCTTTCTTTCGCTTTATGTCATGTATATGCCCGTGCTACCCGCTCCGTTTCAATTCCGGCACCCGTTTACTGTGAGTTTTGTTGAATCTGTGACTGATCCTTTTTTAATTACTCTCACAACAGATGCGGACATTGTCTGCGCCCGTGGAAGACATCACTTTGCACCTGATTTCGAGCTCAGCGAATCTCTTTCCCAAGTTCAATCTGTCAATGTATACAAGGAGAAGTACCAAGAGATCCACCCGAATCAGAAGAAGATGATGTTCTTTTCCGTACGTATGACCTCTTGATTAACGAAGGGTATAGTCTAATTTAGCTTATCCCAGTGAACATGGCTGAATCTCCAAGCAAACTCCGATTCGCCCAGTGATTGTGATAGATGCATTAAAGTTGGTCCTAGACCAGAAGAACACAGATAACGTTGTGAAGTATGGTTGTTTTTTTGAATGAATGAATGAATGAATGAACCAGATATGTACTCGAGTTTATTCGGAAATGTGTGCAAATGATAATTTTGTGGAGTGCATCTTGATGAAAATCTATCCTCTCCCAAGGTATTGTAGTTGCTAGTATAACAACAGCGAAAAATTCCAGAGGAAAGATTGTATAATTTGAGTTGATTGAACGACATCTCCCTCACAAATTTTTGGTATCTCTGGACCCATCCATTTCCCTGAAAAATATTGGTACCATTCGTCAAAGGATGGCAGTTTCTTCTCTACTGGACTTAATTTGCATACGTTCGGAATTGAAATATCCTTGACTTTTGTTTGATGTTGAAAGTACATGTACAACAAATATCATCATATGCTACGTGAATCGTATTCGTGAAACTAGAATCCTATTATAGCTACGAAAAATCCTTCTGCCCTCTAAACCGGACAATCCACCACAATGCCCCTAGGCCAAAAAGGGCCCAACCAACAACAGCATGGGTCCAATATGGCAGGCTCTCATATGGTTCTGCGTCTGCAGGTGGGGGGATAAAAGGGGCAACAAATAAGAAGACATTCGCAGTGCCAAAGAAGAGCGCTGCCACAAGGGTGTAAGTTGAAAGATGATGCCAGTCGTGCTCGAGATGTTCTTCCATACGAGATGGCGATGCGAAATGAAGGTAAATCAAACCAAAGGAGATGATAGCACTGATCACTGCGAGTGGATACGACGCCTATCCGAAACAACATTAACAATCTTAGCACCGAGGAACTCGCAACTTACGAGATTGATAACAAGGTTGTACGCATCTCCACGTGGAACGAAGAAAATAATAAGGACGCATAGAACCCAATCTGATAAAGTCAGTTTGAAAAAACTGTTGAATGTATCAAACATGACACTAACGAAGACCAAGTCCGGCGAGCGGAGCATTGAAAGGTTTGTTTGAACCAAGCAGTTTGCTGAACGGTAACACTCCTTCTTTACCGAGTTCTTGATTGATCCGTCCTTGTGCGAAGGACTGCGAAACTGAGATATAATCATCTGACTGAGATATTCAAATGGCATCATACCATAGCGAGGACGCTGCCGAAAGCGGAAAGTGCAACGCCCATGTCAACGAATCGTTCAATCCTTTCACCCCAAATATTCTTCATCAAAAGGGAAACGACTAAACGACCGGAGTTGACGATTTCCTCTTTTGAAGCACCAGCAAGGTATGCGACATTTGAAAAGATATACAGTGCAGCAACGACGGCGACTGCCAAAGGTCCTGCAATTTTGATAGTCCTCTTTGGATTCTTCATTTCAGACATAGCGTAGTTCGCATTTGAAAATCCAATAAAGGACCAGATAACCTGTAGAGAAAAAAAACATGAGTTCAGACCACACCGTCTCTGAAAAGAGCGAACGCACACTGTACAGGCAAAGGCAAAGGGATGAGGCGCTAACATTTGTTCCCTTCCACATACCCACAAAATTCTGTCGTCCGCGCCATTGATAATCTTCTTGTTGAATACCGGCAACAGTTGGGATACCATTCTTCAGAGCAACCAACCCAGTTGCTGCTACTATGACAAGCACAAACAGCTTGAAAACACCCAGGGTATTCTGGACCCTGAGACCCCATTCAACGGCAGTTCCGTGGAGCAAGAAAGTCAAAGTGACACAAGCAAAGGAGGTCAACTTGAGGAGGACTGAAGAGGGTTCATGATCGAGAAATGCTTTGAGTGCGTATTCGCCAAAAACGAGGGCGTTTCCAGCAGCCCAACCTGTCATCGACGTTAATGATCACATCTGATATCTCGGTCCGGATGCCTGAAGGGAACATACCCATCAAAGAACTACTGGCGGCGTAAAGGCATATGATGAAGTATGCTGGCCTGGGAAATAGATATCCTAGATAGTTTTTCTCGGCTCCGTTTCTGGGAAATGCCTTTAAATAGGTTAATCGTATGAGGGGTAAAATAGCTATCAACACCCACACAACCCCATATGATGTAGACTTGCATCCCTGCAGCAGCGAGCAAGCTTCCTACCAACCAGAGCGTCCTGGAAAGATATTAGCATTAATTATTATACAGCAGGAAAAGGTACCAACATTGACATTCCAACACTCCCACTGAGAGAGAGCACTGCTGCTGGCGTGGCGAAAATACTTTTCAAGAACCTCGTTAGTCTCAAACATCAAGGCCATGAGCGACATCCAGGCGTACCCCGTTCCAATGATACGATTAAAAATTATAAATACTGCCGACCAGAATCCAATTGTCTTCTTATTTTCCAGCAGTGACGAATCAGAACCTTGAGGTACAGCTCCATATTGAGGAACGCTACGATTGCTGCCGAGGAGAGATTTTGACTGTTCCGTCTTGAGTGCCCATGCTGCGTGTTCGAGATGATATTGAGACTTTGACATCGAGTTCCTATGTCGTGTAGCTTATACTGATAAGAAAAGAAAAGAAGGATATGTGAAGTTGAAGCGGTATGGGAACTGGTTCTGTGTCGCAGAAGAGGGAACTCCTTTTATACGTTTTGCCATTGTCACTTTCGGTAATCCCACAGAGGGGTGCTTCGTAGATTGAGTGGGTAGCTGAAAAGATAACAAGAACGTGTTCGATGTGGTAATGGCGCTAGAACCATGAGAACTTGCACACTGATATAACACTGATTGTACACGGATCCACATCCAGTTCTCGGATCAATTTGATACGGCACTGATCAGCACTGACAAATGAACTTGCCCCTCCACTCAGTACTGGTAACAGAACCCACCAAAAATCCGTTTTCATATTTTTATAATCCGAACGGATCTTGTTGAAGTAACGTTGGGGTTCGAAAAATCCACTCTAGCACATTCTACCACGTAAAGGAATGCCATCCATATGTTCGGATGATATTCTGAGAACCGGTGGAGATCAGAGAAGGCCAGTTTCTTGGAGAACCGGATCTAGACCTGGGCCTAAACAAATCGTTCATAATAGGGACCTTCTCGACGTGAATTGTCATACTGTGATCTGTCTGTAGCTCTTGGTAAAGTACATTTCATTATCAAGGTGCCTGTTAAGCTATCATGATTCACAATAATGGTCATATTTACTTCTCGACTAAGGTGGCCCCGCGTCTAATGTCCAGTGCAGGTGGCAAACACAAGAAACAGTTGTGGGTCTCCAGCATTCCCTTGAACCTCTATCTTGCCTTGGGTCACTGGAACAGATATGTGACATGGCCAAACTATGCTATACTTCTCACGCTTATTTATAATACACCAATAGCTCATACATACATTTTCAGGATTGGTTTCAACTCAATTCTACTGACACAACCAAAGAAGAGGTTACTTGATGTAGAATTCTGCATGACTGGAAGTGTTGTGAAGATATTGGTTTTTATTTTCTTATCATTTTTCAATATTTTTCATTACTTGAAACCTAGTGTCACACCTCAATTTAAGGACTGAGGTAGATTATTTCGACTTTGTGCTTGCTGATTGTATTTAATTGTCATCTTGACAGGTGTCATCACTGCATAACAAATATATCACTGCAATGGAAGAGCTGATATCTTTACATTCAATTGAACAGTGTTGTAGGACAAGGCACATTTTACTAACATCAACAGTGGCTGTAGGAAATCAATCCATTCGAATAAATCAATTATTGGTGAAGATAAAGGTATTATTTTGCATTCACGCTACTTCAAAGGGTCCAGGATCTGGTAATCATGTCTGCAGCCTTCTCAGCAATAGCATAGACTGGCGCCACTGTATGCCCAGCTGTCACAAACGGCTGATGAATAGTAGTCAGGATGGAGTTTCAAAGCTACAGCGAAGCTTATCAGCTTGGCACTTACCATGATAGACGCATCAACAACTCTCAACCCTTGAACTTTCTTGACTTTGAGGTCAGGATCCACAACACCATATGGAGCATCCTTGGCTGACATGGCTACCGAGCCTGCAAGATGTGACACAGTACCAACGTTCGCCCTTAATACTGCGTCAAGTTCGTCATCTGTCTTGGCATTAGCTGTGGGGGCTGCCTCGCTGATAACATAGCCATCCCATGCACGCGCAGCGAAATATCTACGAGCGAGTCGGACACCTTCACGAGCCATCAGTGAGTCAATCGGCGCGGATAGCAATGCCGGGTCGACGAGTACTTGGCCAAAAGGGTCAGATGAAGTAATTTTAACGGATCCACCTTGAAACCATCAGTGCAGGTCAAGAGTGATGGCCTGAACGAGAGAACGCACGAGATGCAGGACTGACGATAGCTGCTCCAACTGAAACACGCGGTTCGTCATCAGATCCACCGTTCTGCATCCAAGTATCAGATCAAATGACTCTTCACTTCATGCATCTGTTGACTTACATCCACGAACAGCTCTAAATGAGGAGTATTCGGCCCAGCACTAGGATCAGGGTTACCCTTCAGGGGTAGACGGAGCCATAGGAAATTATTGGTGCCATCGACTGCCATCGGTCCCTTTCTCTCTGTCTTCCACTGGTTAAAGGCCTCAGCAAACAATGTAGCATTCCTTGCGATGCTGATTGTCTTAACAGTTAGGTGGTTCGATAATATGTTATCAGAACCACTCACTTGTCTCTAAGGGTATCAAAGGTCGTGTTTGCACGGAAACTGACATAGATAGAAGGTTGATCGGTTAAATTTTTCCCAACACTTGGAAGATCAACGAGGGCCTTGATTCCGACAGATTTGAGCTCGTTTACATCACCAATACCTGAGTGGAGCAAAATGCGTGGAGAGTTTATTGCACCTGCGGACAGTAGAACTTCTTTCATGGCTCTAACAGTATGTCGAGCCCCTAGAAATCTAGTGGTTAAAAAAGCGATTAAAGGAACAACACATTCCATTACCTGTGTTGTCCATGAACTCTACTTTCCTGAATACATTGCCGGAGGAAGCGACGAGGCGAGAAACTCTCGTATTCACCAAAACATGGAGGTTACTTCGCTTGAGCACGTCAGAAGATAAGTAAGACGATGCAGAGCTACTCCGCTCGCCATAGCCAATAGCTGCTTGAGACCACACTATGAACGAATCGATCAAATAATCAGAAGTTACTACACATTAAAACCCACCTGTCCCTAAGGGGATCCCAGTGTTCATATCGATGTTGAATTTGAAATTGCCCCCGAGTTCATTAGCCGCCGCGATTACCCTAGAGTCGATTGACTGAGATTGACCGAACAGACTGACATAAGTGTTTCCCTCAAAGCCGTGGACGGATGGATCGAACTGGCCCTTCGTACTGCGAGCAGGTAAGACCTGAGGAACGAAACGTTCATTCTTTGGATCTTATGTCAATGAGCCATTCTATTTGTCTAGTGTGTATCAGACGCACCTTCTTAAAATAGGGTAAGAGTTTGCTCCATGACCATCCTGAATCACCAGTGACTCTCGCCCAACGATCATAATCATCTGCGCTTCCTCTAGTATAATCCATAGCATCTGGAAAGTTTTATGTCAATTCAAACACAAAAAAAGAGAAATCTCACTTATAAGACTACTACCGCCGAGGACATGACCAGCAGAGTAGCCTATTGTCCTCCCATTCAGCGCTTTTTGGGGCGTTGAAGTGAAGTTCCAGTCAAATCGGGAGCCTAAAAGCGTCCTCCAGAGGTAGGGACATGAAGCATTGACGGCGTCCTGACCACTGGAACGCAACATCGATAGTAAGCATAATGAGAGTTCAAGAAATTTTACTGACGTACTTGGAACCGGCTTCGATGACAAGAACTTGGAAGCGCTCATTTTCTGACAAGCGATTCGCCAGCACAACTCCAGCCGTCCCTCCTATTGCAAATATCGCTTTGGATGAACATTGAACCCTGAAGTTTGCAATAAAACCGACCTCCGACAATGACAAAGTCATAGTTAGTTTTCTTCAGATCGCTGGCTTGGTCATAGATGGCACAGACCCCCAGCGAGAAAAAAAGTGGTAAAGTTGCAAGTGCTTTCTTGAACACCATGTTTTGCTAAAGGATAACCGAGGACCCTTGAATCCAAAGTAATGAGCGGGATTTTCTATAAGCACGGTCTACGTACAAACTCTGCCTTTATTTATGCTTTGAGCTTGACGCGGCTGACAGCGTCCATATTCTTCGAAGGAAGTATATTTAGCGGTGAATCGCGGCAGGCACTTGATGCCGAGAGAGGTAAAGGAAGGTAGCTAACAGTTTGCAGGAATTTGACTTCTAGTTGCCACCTTGAAGCTATTCCTTCTAGAAGACTGGTTATGCATCGGACCCAAAGCATGGAATCGACCGCTAGACGACCAATGATAAATCGTGGCAATGTACAAGTAATTTTCGTTTCTTGACGCTAATCTGAAAGTACTTTCTCTTGTCAAATACCGTTTATTAGCAATCAGCCTTACAGCTCAGTAACGTATATTCATTTCTGAAAGACTAGCCTTGAAAGTGATATCTATGAGTTAATGCGCCGAGCTGCTCAGGGAAGGAACCTTAATATGCGCCCTAGAGTGCTGCAAAGGGAAAAGGAAGATGTGGGTTCATCCTATGTTAGGGGCTTGCGCGAGCGCTTTTGATTTGATCCGGGACTACGAAATAGACTCATAAACAAAGTGAAACAAATTATTGAAGAGCGTCTGGAATTCCGCAAGGTAATCGAACTGAGATTTGGAATATAATAATGACTTGTTTTTCTATTGAATAGAATCCGAAAGCCAATGAGCTCGGGCGTTGTATAGTCAAGTAGACGACTAAGATGTATTTTACCTGAAAGTTAACGAGCTACGTAATATCTATAAGCAATTGACATGCATCTCACCTCAGTAGGGTCAAGTAGACGAAGGTGGGCTCGTAACTAAGCGGATATATAAATGTGTTCATTGTGCTAAAACTGAGTACCATCTCAGTACACGAAGAAAATGGTACCACCGGACGAATCCTATATGGTAGTGGTCAATGTGGATGCGGGAGTCCATTTTTACAGAATCAAATTTCCAACTTCTGTCCAAGTTTTGCTGACCATTCCACCGTCGAGGGTCCTAAGTCGGCTGTTCGT
>Ga0153947_1000339_pt1 | contig 22851 bp, 22 predicted proteins | sample TSNJ031MetaG_FD_104697 | JGI IMG/M metagenome (GOLD analysis project Ga0153947, IMG submission 104697) | Attine ant fungus gardens microbial communities from New Jersey, USA - TSNJ031 MetaG | ecosystem: Host-associated > Fungi > Mycelium > Unclassified | place: USA: New Jersey, Wharton State... | reverse complement strand
CTGAAGGATGAAAAGGAATCAGAGGTGTTCTCCTACCTCTCGCGGATCGAAAAAAGCCTGGGGGATCAGGGCTTCAAAGTCAGGCGGGCGGATGAATCCGATATCAAGCGGCTCCTCGGCGTCTACTTCGAGCAGAACGTCACAACCGAACGGTTCGAGGATTTTGACGGGGAGCGGTGGATCATTCTGAACGACTGAGGAAAGTGAGGTTTTGATTGCTTCTACCCGCGAAACAGGGTATAATATTATTACAGAAGGGAGGCGATACGGATGCTACGGCAGAAAGAAAATGAAATCAGGGCCATCACGGAAGTTATCAAAGAAACCGTGGACTGCGAAAAAATATATCTCTTCGGCTCCTACGCATATGGGGAACCTCATAAGGACAGCGATTTGGATTTTTATGTCGTGATACCGGACGACGCCGACCGGCCGATAGAGGTCAAACGCAAAATCCGCGCCAATCTTGGCAGCCTGCCGAGAACGATGCCGATAGATATCATCGCCACGCGGTCAAGCCGGTTCGCGGATTTGAGCCTCCTGCCGTCTATGGAGCGCAAGATCGTCAGGGAGGGGGTGCTGCTGTATGAACAGAGCCAGCTTAGTCAAAGAATGGTTTGAGTTTGCCGCAAGCGACCTGCGCGTCGCCTCGCATATGTTCGACAATATGCATCCGAAGCCCCTCGAAATCATCTGTTACCACTGCCAGCAGTGTGTGGAAAAAACATTAAAGGGTACCTGATAGACCATGATATGGACCCGCCATATATCCACGATCTCGAAAAACTGTGTTTGATGTGCATGGAGTACGACCCTTCATTTGAAGCGTTTATGGAGCAATGCCGGGATCTGACCGAATATGCCGCTTCCTCCCGCTATCCGAGCAAAGAGGAATTTGAGGAAAGCAACGCTGTGACCGCACTTCGGGACGCAAAGGAGATATACGCTTTTTGCGCCTCTCTGATCCCCGAACTCCGGCAGGAACCGGAGCAAAATCCACAGCAATCCATGTAGCGCCAAAAACACCATACCGCGCCCACTGATTTTATCAGCGGGCATTTTTTATTGAAAAATCACGGCCGGAAGGAGGACAAACCGGCCGTTTTGTTTGCGTACCCCCGGCTCTCTCGCCTCCTGACGGCCCCCGACAGGAGGTATCGATCACTTGACTAAAAACAGAAAGAAAACAAGGGCGGCGGTCGCCGGGGATGTGAAAATCAAGGATTTCCTCGACATGATCGCCCCCTCGGTGCTGAAGTTCAACACCGACCACTACATCTGCGGCAACACCTTCCGCTGTGTGTGGGCGCTGCGTGAGTATCCCACCTCGACCGACGAGCAGGCCATCCTGCGGCATTTGGGGGAAAAGGACGGGATCACCCTGCGGATCTACACCCGTCAGGTCACGCCCGCGGAGGAAAAACGCATCATCCACAACGCGGCCAACAAGAACCGCATGAACCGCGCCAACACCGACGATCTCCAGCAGACCGTCACGGCGGAGAGCAACCTGCAGGATGTGGCGACGCTGGTATCCACCATGCACCGAAACCGTGAGCCGCTGCTCCACTGCGCCGTTTACATTGAGCTGACCGCCCATGATTACGACCAGCTCAAGCTGCTCCAGACCGAGGTGCTGACCGAGCTGGTACGCTCCAAGCTCAACGTGGACCGCCTGATGCTGCGCCAGCAGCAGGGCTTTCTGTGCGTTAGCCCTGCCGGACGCAACGTGTTCGGCCCCCAGTTCGAGCGCGTCCTGCCGGCCAGCTCGGTCGCAAACCTCTATCCCTTTAACTACAGCGGCAAGACCGATCCGGGCGGCTTTTATATCGGCAGGGACAAGTTCGGCTCCAACATTATCGTGGATTTTGAACGCCGCGACGACGACAAGACCAACGGCTCGATCTTGATCTTGGGCAACAGCGGCCAGGGGAAGTCCTACTTGATGAAGCTGTGCCTTATCAACATTCTGGAATCCGGCAAGAGTGTCCTCTGCCTCGATCCTGAACATGAACTGGAGGAACTGTGCGGGAACCTCGGCGGCTGCTTTACCGACCTGATGGGCGGCGAGTACCGGATCAACCCGCTCGAACCGAAAACCTGGGATGAAACCGGCTCCCCGGAGGATACCGACGCGCCCCAGGCTTTCCGGCAGACCACCAAACTCAGCCAGCACATCAGCTTCTTAAAGGATTTTTTCCGCAGCTACAAGGATTTTGCCGACCGCCATATCGACGTCATTGAGATCATGGTGCAGAAGCTGTACGGCAAATGGGGCATCAGCGACCGCACCGATTTCAGCCGCCTGAAGCCGGAGGATTACCCGGTCCTCTCCGACCTGTACGCGCTGATCGAGGACGAGTACAAGGCGTATGACGGGGACAAACGGCAGCTCTACACCGCCGAACTGCTGCAGGAGATACTGCTGGGGCTCCACTCCATGTGCGTGGGGGCCGAGAGCAAGTTCTTCAACGGCCACACCAACATCACCAGCTCCCGCTTTGTGGTGTTCGGCGTCAAGGGGCTGCTGCAGGCCAGCCGGAACGTGAAAAACGCCCTGCTGTTCAATGTCCTGTCATATATGTCCGACAAGCTGCTGACCGAAGGCAACACGGCCGCCAGCATCGATGAGCTGTACCTTTTTTTGACCAATATGGTGGCGATAGAGTATATCCGAAACTGCATGAAGCGGGTCCGCAAGAAGGATTCGGCCATGCTTCTGGCGAGTCAGAATCTGGAGGACTTCAACATCGACGGCATCCGGGAGCTGACAAAACCGTTGTTTTCCATCCCCGCCCACGCCTTCCTGTTCAACGCCGGCAACATCGACAAGCGGTTCTACATCGACAGCCTCCAACTGGAGGAATCGGAGTACAACCTGATCCGCTTTCCGCAGCGCGGCGTCTGCCTGTACAAGTGCGGAAACGAGCGGTACTACCTCGCCGTCCACGCGCCGGCCCACAAGGAGAAGCTGTTCGGAAAGGCGGGCGGGCGATGAATCGTACCAGTCATGGCAGGAGGTGAATATAAATGGAGATCAAAGACCAGCGGTTCGGCATTGAGATCGAGTTTACCGGCATCACCAGGGAGGAAGCCGCACAGGTGGCGGCGCGGTATTTCGGCACGCGCTCCCATTATGACGGGACCTTTTATGAGGTTTATTCCGCTCTGGATGAGCAGGGGCGCAAGTGGAAATTCGTGTACGACAGCAGTATTACCGCCCAAACAAAGCTGGGCAGGCGGGTGGTCGACGCGGCAAGCGAGTACAAAACGGAGCTGGTCAGCCCCATCTGCGTCTACGACGATATCCCCGCCATACAGGAACTTGTGCGGAAGCTCCGGGAAGCCGGGGCTTTTTCAAATGATAGCTGCGGCATCCACATCCATGTGGACGCCTCGACATTCGACGCGGGTTCCCTGCGGAATATCACCAACATCATGGCCTCCAAAGAGGATCTGATCTACAAAGCCCTGCGGGTGGACGTGGCGCGGGAGCATTCCTACTGCAAAAAGACCGACCCCGCCTGGCTGGAGGAACTCAACCGGAGAAAGCCCAGGACACAGCAGGAAGTCAGCCGGATCTGGTACGGCAACAACCGGGATATGCGAAACCGCAGCAACGATACCCATTATCACGACAGCCGATACCACTGCCTCAACCTGCACAGCGTGTTCACCAGAGGCACCATTGAGTTCCGGTTGTTTAACAGCGAAATCCAGCACGCCGGGAAGATCAAGGCGTACATCCAGCTCTGCCTCGCCATCACCGCGCAGGCCCTCAACCAGACCAGCGCCAGCCGCATCAAGACGCAGACCAGCAACGAAAAATACACCTTCCGCACCTGGCTTCTGCGGCTGGGGATGATCGGGGACGAGTTCAAGACGGCCCGCACCCACCTGCTGGAGCATCTGGACGGCTGCATCGCCTGGAAGGACCCGGCGCAGGCCGAGGCCCAAAAGGAACGGCTCCGGCAGAAACGGGAAAAGGCACTTCGGGAGGCGGCGGAGTCCGCCGTTCCCGAAGCCGGCCACGCCAACCCGGAACCGGAGCAAGCCGCGGAACCGGAGGAAACGCCCGGTATTTCCATGAGAATGAGCATGTAGGAGGATCGGTACGATGAGCAAAAAACGACTGTATATCGCCTACGGCAGCAATTTGAACCTGCCGCAGATGGCGCACCGCTGCCCCACCGCCAAGCCGGTGGGGACGGCGGTAATCAGGAATTATGAGCTGCTGTTTCGCGGCGGCCGGCGCGGGGGCGTGGCGACGGTGGAGCCGAAGGAGGGCGCCTCCGTCCCGGTTCTGCTGTGGGCCATACGGCCCAAAGACGAGGCGGCGCTTGACCATTACGAAGGATATCCCAACCTCTACGGCAAGCGGATGATGGAGGTGGCGATGAACGGCAAGGCCGTATCCGCGATGGTCTATGTGATGACGCCGGGCCACGACGCCGGATACCCCTCGGACCATTACCTGAATGTGATCGCGGAGGGGTACAAGACAGCGGGCTTCGATCCCGGCGTCCTCGCCGCCGCCGTGGAACGGACGGAGGAAATCATGGCGGAGGAAATGGAGCGGCTGGCCGCCGAAATGGGGCCGGATGAAGATTTTGAACAGGGCAATCTGTTCGGCTTGAAATGGTGGTGATCGCATATGGCTGACCCCGCTACCCTCACCGCCATCGCAAAGGCGGCGGCCGCCCTCCTCACCAATGAAAAAACCCGCAAGGGCATCGGCTGGATCATCGTCGCCGTCCTCTCGCCCCTGATCGTAATCATCGCCGTGATCGCCGCCCTCTTTTCCGGCACGGCGCAGCACAACACGAACGCCGTGGATTTATGCTTCAACGGCGGGTATATCTCGCAGAGCACTCCCGCCGATTTCCGGCAGAATGTCGAGTCCATGCAGCGAAGCTTCGCCGGGCTGGACGCCGCCCTCTCGGAGATCAACGGCATGGCGGAGGACGGCGAGGTGGACGCCATCCGGGTCAAAGCCATTTATTATTCTCTGTTTTTCGGCTCCGGGGCCTCGGCAGACGCCCAGGCGTTCGCCGACTGCTTCGTGCGTTACGAGGAACGGGAACGCGAGGTGGAGGTGGAACAGGAGGACGGCAGCACTGCCACGGAAACCGAAACCTACACCGTGGCAATCCCCCTGACCAGCCTGTCCGAGATTTATTCCAACCTGGAAACGGCCCTCGGCAGGAGTATATCGGTGGACGACAGGAACAACGCCGCCGAGATTTACCGGCATGTGGTGTACGGCGAAAACATTCCCACCTACGGCTCGGAGTTCGATGACTGGCTCTCCGGTATCCCCCTCTCCTCCGCTCCTTTTATCGGCGCGGACGGCTTCTGTTCCCCGCTGGGCGAGAGTTGGCGGAGCATGGTCACCTCCGAGTTCGGCTACCGGACAGACCCGTTCACGGGCCAAAGAAGCGGGCATACCGGCCTCGACTTGGGCGCGCCGAAGGGAACCTCGATCCGGGCGGCGCTCCCCGGAACGGTGTGCCTGGTGCGCCACTCCTCCACGGGCTACGGCTACCATGTGATGATCGATCACGGCGGCGGCTTCGTCACCCTATACGCCCACTGTTCCAAAATCCTCGTCTACGAGGGCCAGGAGGTCAGCGCCGGAGATATTATCGCGGAGGTGGGCTCCACCGGCCGCTCGACCGGGAACCACCTGCACTTCGAGGTCATTATATCCGGGGAAAAACAGAATCCCCGAAGCTATCTGCCATAGGAAAGGAGATCAATATGCTGACAATACACGCAGATCTGATCCACAAGCCGACCACCATGAGGCAGCCTGTTTGCCAGATCAAGGAGATTATTGAACTGCCGCAGGATGAGTTTATCTCCCTCTCGCACCACCCGAACGCCGACTACGATTTTATCGCTGAGAACCGTGACATGATGGGCAAGTGGGACGGCGCATATCACTGCCTGCTGGCGTTGGATAAGGATGGGACCGACGGCGTGCTGATTGAAGCGGAGGGTTACGACAGCGTCCGATATGGCGCGTATGTGTCCCACGCCAGGGATTATGTGGAGCGGGAGCTGGAACGAGCCGCCGAGCTTTTCCTAAAAGACATCTCGCCCGATCCTGAAACCGGCGATATCTCCATTTACCTCGAAGATATCGAGGAATATACCGGCGCGGAGGTTAGGGACGACAGCGAAATCGCCCGAATGTTTTACCGGATACTGGAGAGGCATCCTGCCGTGGCCGGCGTCGATGCCGTGGGCGATTGCCTGGCGGTCACGCCGGCCGCCGCCCAGGAGCGGGGGGCTCCGGGCAGCCTGAAGCTGAAGGATGTGCTTCTGCTGGGCGGCATGGAAAATGTGTATATGGTCCACGAAACCGCCGACGTCGGCTTTGTACCGGCAAGCTACACCGCCATGCTGACGGACAAGGGGCGCGAGGAACACGCGGAGCTGCTGGACGCTCCCGTGAAGGAAATCCGCCCCGGCGCCTATGGCACGGAGATCGTATTGGGCGGCGTCGAGCCGGAGCTGCTCGTCAATTTTGACCGCGCCGCCGCCGCTCACGAACAGGCCGAATCAATGATGGGGCCCACCATGTAGCCCGAAAGGGGGCTTAGTATGAATGTCGTCTCTTACGGCGGCGGCGTCGACAGCTCCGCTATGCTGATCGGAATGTACCGCCGCGAAATCCTCCCCGACCTGATCCTGTTCGCGGACACTGACGGAGAGAAGCCCGAAACCTATGAATACATTTCAGTCATGAACAACTGGCTCACCAGGCACGGGATGCCGGAGATTCAGGTGGTGGAATACACCGACAAGGACGGCAGCCGCCTGACCCTGGAAGAAGAATGCCTGCGGTCCGAAACGCTGCCGTCCCTCGCCTACGGCTTTAAACGCTGCTCCTTAAAACACAAGATTTCGATACAGGACAAGGTGATAAACCATTATCCCGGCGCGAAAGAGATATGGAAATCGGGAGGGAAAATCACCAAATTCATTGGCTTTGACGCCGGCGAGGTTCGCCGGCGTCAACATGCTTTTGAGCGCGATTTGAAGGACAAAAAATATGATAAAGCCTATCCCCTGATCGATTGGGGCATAGACCGCAGGGGCTGTATTGACCTGATCAAATCCGAAGGCTTGCCCGTGCCGGTGAAGTCCGCCTGTTTTTTCTGCCCGGCGGCAAAGAAGCATGAGGTGCGGGAACTGAGCAAACGGTACCCCGATTTATACAAGCGCGCCGTGGAGATTGAGAAACTTGCCAAGTCACATCTGCGTACCGTGAAAGGGCTCGGCCGGGACTGGGAGTGGGATGAGTTTATCCGGTTTGACCGGATGCAGCTCTCCCTGTTTGACGAGTACCGGCAGCTCGAAGAAGATGATTCCGGCGGCGGGTGCTATGACTGCTACCAAAGTTATATGTGAGGATCAAGGAGGAAATCGCCATGCCAAACGCGCTGTTCACCATCACATCGGAGCAGGCCGTAAGCCACTACCTTACAGAAAACTTCGGCGCGCTGCGGGAGGTTCTGGCGCTGCTCCACAGGGTAAAAAACAACGTGGAGCGCAACCCCAACTGCCGCCTGACCGCCGCCGGATGGCTGACGCACACCTCGAAACGCGGCCTGCCTTTTTCGCCTCACCCCTCCCTGCGGCTCTTTGAATCGTTGGAGCCGGAGGATTTCTCGGCGCGGCTGCGGGCGTTTCACGCGAAGCCCAAAGCGGACCGGATCGTCACCCTGGACTACGACGCCAACCTGTTTGCGCTGTCCGAATGGACGCCGGACGGCATCGAAACCCTGAGCGGCCCGCTGGACGGCGTGGCCGCCGCCTATGGCGCCGCCCTGCGGAAGAAAAACAGCACGCAGACCTACCTCAATGAAAAGGTCTTTACAGCGGAAATGGAGCGCGTCTGCACCGTCGAAACGGAGGCATCCGCGCCGCGGATCGCGGATCAGGACAGCGGCGGCCCGAAGCTCACCATGTGAATGAAAGGAGATCGAACACCATGAAAAAAGCCAATATTACCGTCAGCTTTGAGCAGGAAAAGCTCAAGGCGCTGCAGTTTTACGCGGGGAAAAAGGAAGCCAGCTTGCAGGGTGAGCTGGACGATTTTCTCCAGAAGCTCTATGAAAAATATGTCCCGGCGCAGACGCGGGAGTACATCGAAAGCATGGCGGAGGACGAGCGCCCCGCGCCGGCCAGAGCACCCCGCCCCCGCCAAACGCCGCTTCCCGCCTCCCCTGATCCGAGCCGGCCGCAGCCTGAAGCCTAACCGCGCGGAACAGGAGGTGAAGGAATGAGCCGGTCATTTGAGGAAACCCGCCAAATGGCGGCGGATAACATCGGCAACATGGAGCGCCAGCTCGCCCGTATGACGCGGACCTACGACAAATATATGAAGCATGGAGCGGTTAACGCCGCCGCCGAGCTGATGACAGGGATCGAGGCTCTGGAATGCGAAATTGCCGGCGAACAGGAAATGTACAGGCTGGCCTTTTATTAACCCCCGCCCCTGGGAGCCGCTTTCGCCCCTGTCGCGCCCTGTGTGGCGTTTTCCGGGCGGGGGTGGACACCGTACCCCTGCGGCCCAAATGAAACGCGCTGTAGGGGCTTTGTCGCGGGGGTTCGGAAAAAGCGGGGCGCACACCCGATTCCGCTCCGATGACGGGAGCCGGGACGCTTGGAAAATCCCCCGTTTTGACCGATTCCAGCCGTGTCGATTTTAGCACGGGATAAAGGGGCGGCGTCACCGCCCCCGTTCACACCGTCCCGCAACGCGGGCCGGGGAGCGTTTCCGGGGATTTTCAGGGTGGCGTCACATTTGGGGCCGCGGCGCGATTTATGGCGTCACAGCCCCGTACATACCCCGCCGCAAAAGGGTTTGAGCCTGTGTCGGCGGGGATTTTGCGATAAACGGAGGGATGATAATGCCGGAAGGAAAAGAGGAAAAGGTGCGGTTTCCGCTGCGGCTCTCAAAGGATACCGACAGCCTTATCAAAGCGGCCATGCGGCGGGACAACTGCCAGAGCCAAAACGAGTTCATAGAAAAGGCGGTCCGCTTCTACGCGGGGCACATCGCCGCGCGGGACGGTGCGGAGGTTTTATCGGAGGCGCTGGTCTCGGTGATCCGCGGCGCGCAGGACGACAGCGAGAACCGCATCTCCTGCCTGCTGTTCAAGCTGGCGGTGGAGCTGTCGATGACCATGCATGTGGTGGCGGCAAACAAAGGCATCGGCGATATCCCGCTTGCCCGCCTGCGCGGAAAGTGCGTCGAGGATGTGCGGAAAAGCATCGGCAGCGTGAACATGGAGAAGATTGACGAATACCAGAACGGGATGTGATGACGGATGCCCCGCGTTATTTTTATCTGCCCCTACTTAAAGGGGAACGGACGGACGGCGGCGCAGCGGCGTCATTATGTGAAATACATCGCCACCCGCGAGGGTGTGGAGTTGATGGACGATTCCAAAAGGCTGCTGCCCGCCACCTGGCGGCAGAAGAAGCTGATCGGGGATATCCTGAAGGATTTCCCCGACACCGCCCAGCGGTTTGAATATGAGGACTACCTGGAAACCCCGACGCGGGAAAACGCCTCGGCCTTTATCGCCGCCGCGCTGGAGCAGAACCTGCCGTTCATCGACAAGCGGGAGAATTATATAGACTACATCGCCCGCCGTCCCCGCGCCGAGCGCGCGGGAGCGCACGGCCTGTTCAACGGCAGGGACGAACCCATCGTGCTGGATCAGGTGGCGAAGGCGGCGGCGGAGCATCCCGGAAACCTGTGGACGCCCATCATATCCCTGCGGCGGGAGGACGCCGCCCGGCTCGGCTACGATAACGCCGCCAACTGGCGCGCCTTTCTGACCTCCTACGCCGCGGACCTGGCGCGGGGGCTAAAAATACAGCCGGAGCGGTTTCACTGGTACGCCGCCTATCACGACGAGGGGCATCACCCGCATGTGCATATGGTGTGTTGGTCGGACGATGCGCGCGAGGGCTTTCTCACCAAAGACGGCATCCGCGATATCAAGTCCGGCCTCGCCGCAAGGCTCTTCCGTCAGGAGCTTCTGCATGTCTATGAACAGCAGACGGTATACAGGGAGCTGTTATCAGAGGAAACGCAGCGCGAGATGGAGTCGCTGATCGCCCGGATGGAGAGAGGTACGCTGCGCAGCGAGGCAATCGAATATGATATGGCGCGGCTGGTGGAAAAGCTGCGCGCCCATAAGGGCAAGAAACAATACGGCTATCTCTCCGCGCCGGTCAAGGAGCTTGTGGACCGGATCGTGGACGAGCTGGCGAAGGACGGCCGGGTGGCTGACGCCTACGCCAAGTGGTGCGATATGCGGCTGGAGGTTCTGCAGACCTACCTGAAAGAGCCGCCCCATCCCGGCCCGCTGTCACAGCAGAAGGAACTAAAGCGCATCCGCAATATCGTGGTGGAGGAAGCGGCGAAGCTGGCGGCGGGCGCTTTTATCTTTGAGGAAACGGAGCAGGCCGGTGAACCCTTTCCCGATCAGCACGATGGCAGCTTACTCCCCGATGATTTTGAGTCGGAGCTGCCGGAAACGGATGCGGGTGACGGCGCCGAACCGGACGCGCCGGCGCCGGAGGACGCCGCGCCCCATGTGGCGTGGAGCGACGAGTACCGCCGTGCAAAAGCCTGTCTCTTCGGCTCGGAGGAAACGCCGCGGGATTTTGATATGGCGATGCGCCTCTTTACAAGCGAAGCCCTCGCCGGAAACGCCCTCGCCATGTACGACCTTGCCCGGATGCACGCGGACGGTCTTGGCGTGGACCCCGATCCCGCCGCCGCCCATGAGTGGTACGCGAAGGCCCTCGCCGCTTTTTCCGCTGTCGAGGATGAAAAGGCAAATCGGTATGTCGAATACCGTATCGGCAAGATGCACGCCGCCGGGCTCGGTACGGATCAGGATCACGGCGCGGCGGCGGATTGGTTTCGTGAGTCGGCGGATCAGGGCTACAAGTACGCCCAGTATTCCCTCGCCGGCTTATACGCGCAGGGGAAAGGCGTGGATCAAGATAATGCCGCCGCTTTCGGCCTCTACACCAAAGCGGCGGCGCAGGTCTTTCCCTATGCCAGCTTCGAGCTGGGAAAAATGTTCAGGGACGGCGTCGGGACGCAAAAGGATCAGGCGGAATCCGTTTCACATTTTCAGACGGCATACCGGGGATTTATTTCGCTGGAGCGGCAGAGCCATGACGATAAGCTGCAATACCGCCTGGGCTGGATGCTGGAAAACGGCGTCGGAACGGAAAAAGATATTCCCGCGGCGATGGCGTTCTATGAGAAGGCTGCAGGCGTCGGGAACCCCCATGCGCAGTACGCGCTGGCAAGGCTGATCCTCGCGGACGAACACGCCGCGTCGGAACGGGCGCGTGAGGCGGTCGCGCTGCTCGAAAAAGCGGCGGACGCCGGGAACGGGTCAGCGGTGTACGCCCTCGCCAAGCTGTACCGCGACGGCTCCGGCAGCGGCGCCGTGGAAAAGAATATCGTCAGGGCGGTGGAGCTGTTTGAGAGGGCGGCGGTGGAATACCAAAGCGATCATGCCGCATACCAGCTCGGCAAGCTGTACCTGAACGGCGAGGACATTCCGAAGGATACGCGGGAAGCAATCCGCTGGCTGGAACAAGCCTCGGATCAGGGCAACCAGTACGCGCAATACGCCCTGGCGGTGGTCTATCTCAGCGATGGGGAAATACCAAAGGACGTCGCCCGCGCGCTGCCGCTGCTTACGAAAAGTGCCGGAGCCGGGAATGAACACGCCCTGTACCGGCTGGGCAGGCTCTATCTCGCCGGCGAGGATGTGCCGAAGGACACGGAACGGGCCGTGAGGTACCTGACCGAAGCGGCGGAGCGCGGAAATCAATACGCGCAATATACCCTCGGCAAGCTCTATCTCATGGGCGGCGAAATCCCCCGCGACCGGGAGCGGGCGCGGCATTGGCTGGAACAATCAGCGGCGCAGGGCAACGAGTACGCGCGGTTTTTCCTCGATCATTTTGACAATTTCCGCGATCCCTCGCTGTTTATGGCCGCGACCAGGCTGATGCATCACATGGGGAGGGTGTTCCGCGACAACCCGCCTGTCCAGGAGAAGGGCTCCGGCTCCGACAGCAAGGTGCGCCGCAGGGAGCGCGAGAAGAAGATCGCCCTCGGTCATGCGCCGGACGACCATGAGCTGTCACAAAATATGAACTGACAGGAGGTGAAACACTTGTCATATATCCATTTTACCGAAGAACAGATCTACCGGGCGAACTCGGTCGATCTGGAACAGTTCCTGCTCCGGCAGGGTGAAAGGCTGATCCCCTCCGGGCGCGACAAGCGCCTCGCCAGCGACCACAGCATCACGGTGCGCGGCAACGCATGGTATGACCATTCGGCGGAAACGGGCAGCCTCGCCATTGATTTCGTCCAGAATTTCTACGGCCTGCCTTTTCCCGAAGCGGTGGTGCGGCTGCTGGGCGGCGAAACCGGCGTTGTTTACGAGCAGGCAAAAAAGGAACAACCGAAGGAGCAAAAACCTTTCGCGCTCCCTCCCGCCCATACCGATATGCGCCGGGTGTATGCGTACCTGCTGAAAGGCCGGCTGCTCGACCGGGATATCGTTACCCACTTTGCCAAAGAGAAACTGATCTACGAAAGCTGCGAGCGGATCAAGAACAAACAGGGCGAATGGCGGGAGTACCACAACGCGGTCTTCGCCGGGCTGGATGAAAACGGAACCGCGCGCCACGCCCACAAGCGCGGACTCTATACCGAGGGCGGCTACAAGGGCAACGTGGACGGCAGCGATCCCGCCTACAGCTTTCACCATATCGGACAGAGCCTGTTTGGCAGAACCAGCGGCCGTCTCTATGTCTTCGAGGCGCCCATCGACCTGCTGTCCTTTCTCTCGCTTTATCCCAAAGACTGGCGGCAGCACAGCTATGTCGCGCTCTGCGGAGTGGCGGAACACGCCATGCTGAGGCTGCTGGAACTGCATCCGCATCTTAATGAAATCGCGCTCTGCCTCGACCATGACGAGGCCGGGATCGAGGCGGCCGGACGGCTTACCGAAACCCTCGCGGAGAAGGGATACGATCAGGTATCGTCCCTGTGGTCCACAAACAAAGACTGGAACGAAGATATCAAGGCGGGGCGCGGGCTCCCTGCCCTCCCCGCCGAAGAACATCCGCAGATACAACTGTGCGCTCCCGCCTGCGATCAAATCGCCGGGTTGCTGGAGGGACTGCCCAAAAACGCCGACCCGGAAAAACAGCTCCCTGATCTGCTGCAGCGGTTCAGGGGCCATTTGCATTGGGGGCGGTTTGAGCAAGCCTCCCAATGCATGGAGGACATGGCGGCCCTTTCGCTGTTCGCCGCGGTGCGGGAGTACCGGCAGATGGGCAAAAACAAATCCCCCGGCGAGTTGTCGGCCATGCTGCAAAACAGCTTCAAGCCCCATCAGAACCGCGGCAAAGTTCACAACCGTGCCGGCGACCTCGCAGGGGGTCTGCAGGCCGCCCTCTCCCTGCGCCGTGCGGACGGCGTCCGTACCCAGGAGCAAAAACAGAAACAGGCGGACGCCTGGATGGATCTCGCCCTCGGCTGCGCCAAAGTGATCATCAGCGTTCAGGCAAACGAGATGAAGCAGGCGCAAAAAGAGGAACAGAGCCAACATTCCGCGATGACAATGGCCTGATCTATACCATGTTGGCAATCCCTTGTTTCTGACGCGGGGCGGAAAGAAGGGAATCATGCAAACGCCTGTTATTATCCTCATCGCCAGCGCCGCCGTGATGTTTCTCGTCATCGGCGGGCTTTCCATGCTGGCGCATTACTATACCTTAAACGGCATACGGAACAAAACCGTGGGCCACGGCCAGCACGGCACGGCGCGCTGGGCCACGAAGAACGAAACGCGCCGCACCTTTGCCCGCGTACCCTTTGCCCCGAAGCTGTGGCGCGAGGGAAAGAACCTGCCCGAAGCCCAGGGGATCATCCTCGGCAGCGAAGGCGCGAAAGGCGCTCTCACCGCGCTCATTGACGCCGACGACGTCCACGCCATGATGGTCGCGGCCTCCGGCGCCGGGAAAACCGCCTATTTTTTATACCCGAACATGGAATATGCCTGCGCCAGCGGGATGAGCTTTCTCTGCACCGACACAAAGGGCGATTTATTCCGCGCCTACGCCAATATCGCAAAAGACTGCTACGGCTACAATGTGGCAGTCATCGATCTCAGAAACCCCACCCGCTCGGACGGCTTTAACCTCCTGCACCTCGTCAACAAATATATGGATATTTGGGCGCGGGAGCCGGGTAACCTCGCGGCGAAGGCAAAGGCTGAGAAGTACGCCAAAATCATCTCGAAAACTATTGTCAACGCCTCCGGCGACAGCGCGCAGTACGGCCAGAATGCCTTTTTCTATGACGCCGCCGAGGGGCTTCTCACCTCGGTCATCCTCCTGCTGGCCGAATACCTGCCGCCGGGCGAGAATGAAACCGACATGCGGCATATTATCAGCATCTTTAAACTGGTGCAGGACTTGATCGCGCCCAGCAAGGTGAAGGGCAAGAGCCAGTTCCAATTGCTGATCGATAACCTCCCACCCGCGCACAAGGCCCGGATGTTCGCGGGCGCCGCCTTAAACAGCGCGGAGCAGGCGATGGCGTCGGTCCTCTCCACCGTTCTCTCCCGGCTCAACGCTTTCCTCGACAGCGAGATGGAACAGATTTTGTGCTTCGACACCGCCATTGACGCGGAAAAGTTCTGTAATGAAAAGTCCGCGCTCTTTGTGGTGCTGCCGGAGGAAGATACGACAAAATATTTTATGGTCAGCCTGATGCTGCAGCAGCTATACCGGGAAATCCTCACCGTGGCGGACGAGCATGGCGGCAAGCTGCCGAACCGCGTGATGTTCTACCTTGACGAGATAGGCACCATCCCGCCCATCGAATCGCTGGAGCTGATGTTCAGCGCCTCCAGATCGCGCCGGCTGACCCTGGTGCCGATTCTGCAATCCATCACCGGCCAGCTTGTGAAAAACTACGGCAAGGAGGGCGCCGAGATCATCGTGGACAACTGCCAGGATGTGATCTTCGGCGGCTTCGCGCCCAACTCGCAGACCGCTCAGGAACTGTCCAAAGCCCTCGGCAGCTACACCGCCATGTCCGGCTCGATCAGCCGCGGCAAGAACGACCCGTCGCAGAGCCTCCAGATGATCGAGCGGCCCCTCATGACGCCGGACGAGCTCAAAGCCCTGCCCAAAGGGGAGTTTGTCGTGATGAAAACAGGGACGCATCCCACGCGGACCCGGCTGCGGCTGTTCCTCGATTGGGGCATCACCTTCGGGACGCCGCGCGTCATGGAGGAAAAGGCGCATCGCCCGGTGGTATACGCCGACAAGGATGAGCTGGAGGAAGAAATCCTGCGCCGTCATTATGCCGTTGCCGGTCCGGACGACGGGGACGACGCCGAGGCTCCGCCGCCCGCCGCCCAGGGCGGAGCGCAGATGTCGCGGATGGACAGGGCGCAGCGGGGGCAGAGCCACAAGCCGATTCGGACGCCATAGCAAAGGAGTGTGACCACTATCAGCTATTTCGGAAGTATCTATCAGGCGGATCTGCCGCACCGCGCCCGCGCGGTTTATATGTACCTCAAGGACCGCGCCGGCAAGGACGGCTCCTGCTGGCCGGCCATAAACACCATCGCGCGGGAACTCTCGCTGTCCCGCTCCACGGTCAAACGGGCGATTAATGATCTTGTCAAGGCGGGGTTTCTCGAAAAGGAACCCCGCTACCGTGAAAACGGCAGCAAGTCAAGCTGTTTATATACCGTGAAATGAGCAAAAAAATATTCCCTCCGCCCAGGGGGAACTACGTCCATTTTGAGAACCGGGGATGGGTTCATGGTGAACCAACTTGAAGGGCCAACTTTAACAGGGAGTCTAAAAGCAGAGAAAAAACAATCTATCCCGGTTCAGGATCGCGGGAAAGCCGGAAAAGAGATGAAAAGCAGAAAGGCAACCTCGCCGCGGCGGATCGGCGTGTTTTTCTTTCTGCTTTATCGGCTATTTGTTCTCCAGGCTGTCCAGAAAGAGGTCGAGGCTGCGGCGCTGGTTCGGCAGCAGGGACCGATGCCTGTCGACCAGCGCCCTCTCTTCCGCGTTCAGCGCGTACTCCTCCACCGGCTCAATTTTTCGGGGGTTTTCGGTGTGCCCCACAAGATAATCCACCGAAGTCTCAAAGAAATCCGCTAAAACTTTCAGTGTGCTGATATCCGGCTCGAACGTGCCGGTTTCATATGTGTGCAGCTTTTGTTGCGTGAGTCCGGTCTGATCGGCTACCTTCTGCTGGCTCAATCCGGTCTTTTCACGCAACCTGCGCAGATTTTCCATTCACATGCACCTCCACATACAGTCTAACAATTTTTGCATATGAAAGATAAAGTGTTAAACAAGTAATAGACAACCGATAAAATAAGTAGTAAAATACTCGTAAAACTGGTTTGTGGAGTAGGGCATGGACAAAAAACTTAAAACCGCGATCATGGAATCCCTTGCGGAAACCCGCCCGAAGATAGGCGATGATTTCTGGACGGAGTTTATACAGAGGCCGGCAGACGAATTGTATCGTTACCACTTCGGCCTCGGCCTGTATCTGCGAAACAATCTGCTGGCGCCGGAGAGCGAGCTCTATAAGCTGTTCATGCTGGCGGGAATCGGGCACAAGGACGATATGTCCTCGATGATGATGAAACAGTGGCATAAGGTTCTGAACGGGCGGCCGGAAACTGGCTGTGCAGGGCATGAGCAAATACAAGACTATGTATGGAGAGTGACAAAAATGAAGTCAACAGGATTTACACGGGCAATCGACGAGCTGGGGAGGTTTGTGCTGCCGGCAGAGGTACGCGCGAAATTCGATCTCAAGGAAAAGGACACGCTGGAAGTCTTCACCGACGAGGGCGGCATCTACCTGAAGCCATACGACACGAAGCACTGCGTTTTTTGCACAGACAAAGACAATCTGATCCCGCACGGCAACAAGTACATATGCGGGACATGCCTGACTGCGATCAACGGGCAGGCGGCGGGTAAGTAAACCGCAAAACAGCAAGGGCGGGAGAGTTTTCTCCCGCCCAGCATGATAAAATGTATGGGCATTCGGCAACAAGGAATACTAATCGGGGGATCTCCCGTCAATGAAAACAGGGAGGGTATTGTCTCGCTGAAGATAATGCAATGAGGTGATGTTATCTATGGATTGGCAAAAAACAGTAGCCTTCACCGGACACCGGCCTCAATCCCTGCCGTGGGGCAGAAATGAAAAATCCCCGCGCTGCGCCGAATTCAAGAAAATACTGACGGCGGAAATTGAGAAAGCGATTGCCGAAGGCTATACCGCGTTCATTACCGGGATGGCGATGGGATACGACCTGATCGCCGGCCGCATTGTGCTTGACTTAAAAGAGGTTTATCCACATATCACATTGGAGTGCGCCATACCGTTTGAGGAACAAGCCGCCCTCTGGCCGGAGGAAGAACAAGAAAAGTACAGGTATATCCTGTCGAGGTGCGACCACACGAATATCATCTGCCGGAGAGAAACAAAAGGCGCTTACGGGCGCAGGAATCGATATATGGTGGGCAAGGCCGGGCTGGTTATAGCTGGCTGGAGCGGCGCACCTTCCGGAACGGGAAGCACGGTTCGCTATGCAAGGAGGAAGAACAGGCGGCTCATTATCATTGACCCGGCCGGTTTATCGGTAAGTCGTGAGGGGTAAATAATAAGGCGTGGCAAAATGAAAAGGCCGGGGAATTGTTCCCCCAATCCCTTTACCCAACAGTAAATATAAAGGGGGTGATAAAATGGCGGTTCTGATTTCGTACAAGGTTACGAGCGATAAATGCAAGGTGCGCGTACCGCACATGGGTGTAAGCATAGAGGACTACCGCAAGAATTTGACGCCGGATTTGAAATATATGACTAATTTTACGATAGAGGTTTTTTTAGACGATGACAGTCAGAAGATCATGGACTTTGGCTTATTGCGCGGCGTGTATTTTGAGGCGGAAGCCTTGTTCTCGAATGAGCTCAGCTTTACGGCGCTCTGTGCAATGGCCTCCCCCGGCGTTTATGACATGGCCGTAGCCGTTGCCGATATGCAGGGAAACATTAAGCCGTCCATATGCCGGCCCGAACATAACATGGCATACATAAAAGAGATGGTTAATGAAGAACATTTCAGGGGCAATAAAGCGGGGCAATATTTACTCAACAATTTAGCGCCGCTGCTGTCACACTCCCTGAATCTCCGTCCCCATGTCTGCATAGTTCTGCCGTACCCGCAAGCCAAAGCACCGGGCGGAGCTTTGCCGGGTGCAGCGGAGAACGTGGCGGCTGAACAGCCATACCATATCGGGTTTTATGAAAAAGCGGGGTATACAAAGCTCGACGGCAGTGATTATATGTACAAGAAATTCGGACAGCCTTGAAAAATATTCGAGCTATTGAAAAGGTAATCCACGCCCCCGCGAGGGCATGAGGTTGCCGTCTGTCTGCGAGGTCAATATCATGAATCCACAAGCAACAGCATGGAGTAATACGCTGCGCATAGAGGAATTGCGTTTTAGCTCATTCCTGCTGACTTATTCTCGATATTCTGTTATAATGCTACATAATAACATATTATTTTTATCCGCAATTTTAAGCGGCATATCCTCTTGTTTACTATGGCAGGTGAGCGTATGAAACAAAAACGCATAACGATTATACTAATGCTGTTCATATTGGCGGCGGGCTTCGCCGCGTGGAACAACGCCTGGGAAATTGATTATGTGACAATCCCCGGCGAGGACGGCGTATTTGATTTGCGCAGTTTTGATTTTGGCAATAATTACGCCGTGCTGCGCGGGCCGGTGGAATACATACCGGACACGCTTTTGACCCCTGACGAGTTTGAGGCACGGGCGGGCGAGGCGAAAATCGGCTACCCGGAGGACGCGGGCCAATACGCCACCAGCCGGATATATGTGCTGCTGCCGGACGGTATGAGTTTCACTTTTGATATGCGGAGCATTGATTTTTCCGAGCGGCTGTATGTGAACGGCGAATGGTTTTGGGATATCGGCAGCCCCGGCGAAACAAAGGAAACCACCGTTCCCGATACGTCGAGAATCACGTTTATCGCTTCGCCTCGGGACGGCGTGGTGGAGATCGTCCAGCAGGCCGCGAACTTTGTCCACCGGGAGAACGGCGGTCACACCGGCTGGCATGTGGGCCCGCCCGCACTGATGCGCGACGCGGCCCGGTATGATTTGGATACCGCCATCATCGTCGGCTGTTACCTCGCGCTATTCCTTGTCCACATCATGCTCTACCTGTTGCTGAACCGTTACCGGGCGAACCTGTATTTTGCGCTGTTCTGCTTCATGTGGTTTCTGCGCAGCGGCGTGACAGGCGGGCGGATATTCTCGTCCCTTATTCCGTGGCTGTCGTGGGTAGTGAAATTCCGCATCGAATACATGGCTTTTCCCGTGACGGCGGTGCTGCTCGTTTCTTTGCTGAACATATTGTTTCCGCGCGTTTTTCAGAAGGGATTTCTATACGCGCTGTACGGCGTGTCGGCGGTGTTCGCCGGGCTGTTCCTGTTTACCGATACGCTGTTTATGAGCTATGCGCTGCCGGTTCTGGAAATCTTATACTGCGCGGCGATTGTGTATATCCTGATGCGGCTTGCGGTGAAGCTGCGCGGGCCCAATTCGGAGCAGACGGTTTTCCTTGCGGGCGCCGCCCTGTTCCTTTTTTCCGCCGTGTGGGATATGTTTTATTACAACAATATTATCCGTTTCTGCATCCTCGGCTCCGAGTGGTCGATGCTGATCTTCACGCTTTACGCGGCGGCGGCCATCTTTATCGCCACCATGCGGGAGGTGGAAGCGGCAAAAGAAGCCGAGCAAAGGGTGGCGCTGGAAAACGCCGTGCTCAGCCGGGTTAGTCGTGCGAAAAGCGATTTTATGGCCACCGTATCCCACGAGACGCGCACACCGCTGGCTGTGCTTTCCGGCTACGCGGAGCTGATCTCAATGGAGCTGCGGCGCAGGGGCGTGGACGAGCAGACCGCCGCCGACCTGGATCAGATTGCGGACGAAACCCAGCGGATAGCCAAGATCTTGGAGGAAATGCAGAATTTCTCCCGCACGACGGACTCCCATAGCAAAGCGTGGATACAGCTTGCCGACGTCATCCGACAAAGCACAAGGCTGTACGCGCCTATTCTGGAGCGCAAAAAGACCGGGCTGGCCGTGAATGTCCCTGAAAAATTGCCCCCGGTATTCGCCAATGCCGGCGAACTAACGCAGGTGATGTTCAACCTTTTGCAGAACGCGCGCAACCATACCGAAAACGGCGAGGTCACGGTCGGCGCGCGGTTAAGCGGCACGGATTTCATTGAGGTGACTGTAAGCGATACGGGCGCCGGCATAGCGCCGGAGCTTTTGCCCCGCGTGTTTGAGCGGGGCGTCAGCGGGACTGCGGACGGCACCGGCCTCGGCCTGTCTGTCTGCAAGGAAATCATAGAAGCCCACGGCGGCAGGATCACAATTCAGAGTGAGCTAAACAAAGGAACGGCGGTAAGCTTCACCATACCGCTTGCGGGGGAAGGAGACGGGCAAAGTGGAGCAAAGAACGGTCTTATTGGTTGAGGATAATGAAAAGCTGAACGAAATCAACCGCCGCGCGCTGGAATCGGCAGGCTACAACGTGCTGACGGCGCTCACGCTCGCGGAGGCGCGGGAGCATCTGAAACGCCATGCTCCGGATGTGATACTGCTGGATGTGTTGCTGCCGGACGGCAACGGAATCGATTTCTGCGGTGAGATTCGCGGCGGCACCACCGCGCATATCCTGTTTTTGACCTCGCGCACGGAGCATGAGGACAGGATACGCGGCCTCGACACCGGCGGGGACGACTACATCACCAAGCCGTTCAAGCTGGAGGAAATGCTGTCGCGGGTACGCGCCGCTATGCGCCGCAGGGAGATGGAGGACACGAAATCCCCCGCCACTACACTCACGCGCGGGCCGTTGACGTTGGATATTGTGGCAACCAGTGCCTTTGTAAACGGAGTGGACATAGAGCTTATGAAGAAGGAATTTTCGATTTTGCTGCTTCTAATGCAAAACGAGGGAAAAACCCTCTCAAAAGAATTTTTATACGAGAACGCGTGGAAACAACCGTTATCCGGCGACGGGGGCGCGCTTTGGAAGCAGATGTCAACCCTGAAAAAGAAGCTGGAAGTAAGCGACAGAATATTGCTTACGGGTTCCCGCGGCGAGGGGTATATGTTGGAGATTATAAAGTAAAATAATGGTGCAAATAAAAAAATGCGCGCGAACCTTACGTTTTTGTAAGGTTCGCGTTTTTGGCGTTTTTAGATGCTATACTTAAAATTGAAACAATAATGTGATTGAGAGTGAGAGGTGAAAAACATGTGCGAACCAAGGCCGGATATTAGCGGCATCGATACAAGACGGTACTGGGAGTGCGGGCCGATGCTCTTGGATACGGATAAATCGCTTGCCATCCTATACGACGAGGATTTATGTCTTGACGAAAACGAGTTTAACGCTCTTTATCTGTTGGTAAAGCGGGAAGGGTCGCCGATGACGCAGGAGCAGCTATACAAGGCCGTGTGGGAGCTCCCGGACGCTGCCGATTGCCGCGAGGCGGCGCGGGCAGCCATGCGCGGGCTGGTGGACAAGGTTAACAGCGCGGGAAAAGGCGTCGTGTGGATCGACACGATACCGGGTGAGGCGTATGTCATAAAGCGCCATTATATAGTTTGAATTTGATTATTAAGGGAGGAAAGAGCATGAACACAAACAAACCACTATCAAAACTCATGGCGCTGGTATTATCCGTTGCGCTGGTTTTCACCATGATGCCGTTTACGGTATCGGCTACGGCTGTGGGCTGCACCCATGAGCATAACACGGAGTGCGGCTATGCGGAGGGCGCGCCCTGCGAGCATGAGCATGACGATAGCTGCGGCTACGCGGAGGCCGCCCCCTGCGGCCACCAGCACGACGAAGATTGCGGCTGGGACGAGGAAACGCAATCCGGCTGCGAGCATCAGCACGACGATGAGTGCGGCTATGCCGAGGCGACCCCCTGCACCCACACACAGCATGACCCGGAATGCGGCTACATAGAGGCCGCGCCCTGTCGCCATGTACATGATGCAAACTGCGGTGAGTTATCGCTGGGCAAATCCGGTGATGCCGTGACCATCGTGGCGTTTGACGAATTGGATGATGAGGTGACCTGGCAGACCCACACCGTGAACACGATCACCGAGGCCGAGCTTGACCTTCCGACCGCGCTCAACGGCACGGACGCGGACGATAACGCCATCACCATTGAAAACGTGACGTGGAAAAGCTACCCGGCCTTTGACCCGGCGGTGTCAATGGGGTATGTGTTCAGCGCCGCGCTGCCGGAGGTGTACGAATTGGCAGAGGGCGCGACGGCCCCGGACATTCGGGTGTTTATTCTGCCAGAGGGCGGGGTACAGATTATGCCGTTGGCGCTGTCGGAAGCCGTCAGTTTAGCAAGCGTTATCACCAACTTTGCCCACGGCGGCGCGGGTACGCTGACCGCCACAGCAAGCGGTAGCGTCGTCACGGTCACCGGCGAGGTGACAGGCGCGCAAAACCAACTCACGCTGACCATCCCCGCCGGCATAACGGTGCGGTGGGGTGCGGATTATACCATGACTATCTCAAACGCAAATTATTATGTTCTTAATTTATCCGGCGCGGGGGAGTTTGAGATTGTTTCG
>Ga0153947_1000338_pt1 | contig 22878 bp, 25 predicted proteins | sample TSNJ031MetaG_FD_104697 | JGI IMG/M metagenome (GOLD analysis project Ga0153947, IMG submission 104697) | Attine ant fungus gardens microbial communities from New Jersey, USA - TSNJ031 MetaG | ecosystem: Host-associated > Fungi > Mycelium > Unclassified | place: USA: New Jersey, Wharton State... | reverse complement strand
ACAGGTCAAAAGAAAGCATGGTTTAATTGAAAGAATAAATTATAATGTTGGTGATGGGAAATCTAAAGTTCCACAAGTACCATTAGAAAAAGAAAAAGCGATTGAAGATGCACTAAGGTATTTTAAGATGATTTCATAAAAGGATAGATGTATACGAAATCCGGTGATGCGGGAGAACAGTCTTCTTGCATAACCGGATTTTTTTATTTGACATATTCCATGATATCGCCTGGCTGACAATCTAAAAATGAACATATTTTACATAGAACATCTGTTGTTACACTTTCCCCTTTTGATAATTTGGCTAGAGTAGGGGCGGAGATTACTTCCAGTAAATCTGTTTTTTTCATGTCACGGCGTGAGAGCAGATCAAATAGCCTGTAATACCTCATCATTATATCACCACCTTTACCTGCATAAGCATATTCTAACATAATATCAGAATAAGTGAAAGAAAATTTAGTTATATGCTAATAGAACCATTGACGTGGAAATAAATATATGCTAATATTTAATTAGCGTATGCTAAATAAATATTATTAGATACTTAGGCAAATAATTAGAGACAGATTCTTGAAAAGTGTTTGGGCCAATTTAGAAGTAAATTTGTAAGTAAAGCAACCATACTGGGAAGTGTGAAGGTCCGAAGTCCTTATAAATGCTGACGGATTGCAACTGGGCGTTGTAATATTGGTTGACAAGTTTCGGCAGGGTTTAATGTGAACCGAGCGCTGTGGGAGAGTTAAACCTGTGTTTTTGTACCACGGCTAAAAATCAGTTCTGCTTACTAAAAGCCAGGGATCTTACAACGCCAAATCTGCTGCAATAGTTTATCGTGAACAAGTTCATTTTACAGTGTTGCTTCATACATATAGAATCCAGTCTAATGTGTTTTCTATCGTGTGTTTATCAGGTACATCGATATTTCCGAACAAAATCTTGAGCTATACTGTAAATTTCATAAAGGATGGTTGAAAATATGAGAAAAGAAAAAAGAAAGCTAAGGGTCTGTGAGCAGTCCGGATATAGATATAAGTCTACACCTACGCTTATGTTAAAAGGCGCATGGCTGGAAGAATGGGGGTTTACATCCAATATGTCAGTGTCTGTTCAGTGTGAAGAGGGTAGATTAATTATCACTCCAATGGAGTCAGTGAGTTTTTATTGATACATTTGAGGAACAGCAACTGGTATGTAAAGTGGCAAAAGGGAAGGGAGTGTATTGATTTATGGAAAAGATATTTTGATTGGTTCGCAGAAAGGTGGCGTGGGTAAGACCATGACCACTCTAAACCTTGCATATTCTCTGCGAAAGGTGGGAAAGAAAGTGCTGGCGGTGGACTTTGACAGCCAGGCAAATTTGACTACCTGCTTTGGAATTGAAAATACCGGGGAATTGGAAAACACCATCGGGCATCTAATGATGGCGATGATTGATGATACAAAGTTGCCTGCCCCCAAAAGATACATAAGAGAGAAGGATGGGGTGGACTTTATTCCCCCTTCCATTTATTTGTCAGTTGTAGATGCAAAATTGAGATTGGAAATGGGAGCGGCGAAGATGCTATCCAGTATATTGGAGCCGTTACGTGAGAGGTACGATTATATTCTTATTGATACCTGCTCGTCTTTGGGGACTCTGACCATCAATGCATTGGTGGCGGCTGATGAAGTGATTATTACAGTGAATCCACGGCTTCTTGCAATGATGCGGATGCAGGATTTTATCAGGACTGTAATGAAGATTAAGCGGAGAATCAATCCGAAGCTGGAAATTGCGGGTATCCTGCTGACTATGTGTGAATCTAGGACAAAGCTGTGTAAGGTGCTGACGGAGCAGGTGATGGAGAATTTTCAGGAGCAGATTAGGATGTTTAAAACCAGAATCCCAAATACGGTGAAGGTAGGAGAAAGCATTTATTATAGTATGCCGATTGAGCAGTATAGTCCAAAGGCAAGCGCTGGTATTGCCTATCGGAGATTTGCAAAGGAGTTGATTGCAAATGAAGGCTAATGCTCCAAAGAAAAAGATTTTCAATGATGCAGTGGACGTGTTATGCGAAGAGGATATATCTGCTCCGAAAAATGGGATTGAGATGCTTCCCATTGACAGCGTCCGTCCGTTTCGGAACCATCCCTTCCGGCTGCATGAAGGGGAACGGCTGGATGATATGGTGGAGAGCATCAGGGAACATGGTATTTTAAGTCCGCTGATTGTTTGGAAGAATTCTGATGGGTATGAAACGCTTGCCGGACATAACCGCCAGAATGCAGGTAGAATTGCGGGGCTGACAGAAGTACCGGCCATCGTTAAGAGGGATTTGACGGGAAAAGGAGTCTATGTGTATGTGATTGAGACCAATGTGATACAGAGGGGATTTGCGGAACTTCTCTCGTCAGAGAAAGCAGCGGTGCTGGCAGAACGGTATGAGAAGATCATTGGTCAGGGTAAGCGGAATGATATTCTACAGGAGATTGCAAGGCTGAATGGTTCAGACCTGGAAGAGACTTGTTGACATGATGTCCACAAGCTGGAAAATAGGGATGTCATTGGAAAAGAATATGGGATGACCGGAAGGAATATTGCCAGATATATGAGGGTTAATCAGTTGAACCAACCATTAAAGGAGAAATTGGATAATGAAATGCTTTCGCGGGTGGCTGCAGTGGATTTATCATATCTGTCTGCACAAGAGCAGAAAGTGGTGTCTGAAATGGCAGATCAAGGCAGGATAAAGTTGGATGGCAAGACAGCCAAGTGTATAAAGGATATGGAGGGTGAAGTAACGGCAAGCCGGATTTTGGAGTGCTTTGGAAATGTGAAGCAGAAGAAGGCGGATGCTGGCAGGAACATAAAACTTTCTACATTCTGGCTGATGGATGCTTAGTTTAAAAAAGGAGAGGCAATGCAGATGAAGGATGTAAAGTTAAAATTGGTAGAAGCAAATGAAAGAGATAGGCTTTATGCATGTCCAGCGGAGAGTGTAAATGAAGAATCACCATACATTGGCTATATGAGGTTTGATTTTGGGCATGGAAATGAGTTTTGGCATACATGGTTTGATGGAAATAATATACTCAAAACAGTGATATTTCAAAAGAAGTTTCAAGAAGTGGTTGATTTTATGAGACAAAATAAAATCTTAAGCACTTTTGATGCTATGCTGGATATTTGTAAGAAAAGTGAGTGGGCAAGAATAGATACAAATGTGTATGGATTTAAGATTATAGAAAATAATTATATATATTATCTTAGATGCTCCATAGAAAAACATGATTATAGTTATATATTTTGCTATCAGTGAAAGGAGCAATAAGAAAAACGTGTGATTTTTCATTGTTTTTTAAAGTCAAATAATAGCAAGTTATATATGAAAACTTATGAAAACTTCGATATCGTATAATTTCCATTGTCGAATTACCAAGAAAATGGTAAAATTTAAATATTGGTCTTAGAAATTTACCTAGAGGTGTATTTGATGAAGATAAGTTATAAAAAGCTATGGAAGCTTCTTATTGATAGAGAAATAAAAAAGAAGGATCTTTATGAAACGGTTAGCCCTGCATTAATGGCAAAGCTGGGAAGAAATGAAAATGTGACTACAGATGTTCTTGTGCGGATATGTACAAAGCTTGGATGTGATGTAGCTGATATTATGGAAATTGTTCCAGATGAAGGCAGCTTAAAAAAACAAACGGATTTGGAGGTAGTTCCAGATGATAACGGGAAGTAATGAAGTCTCGGAGCTTTTTGCCCCAAGCTTAAACGAAGTGTATATGGAAGTTTTTAATGGATTAGTAAAAAAAATCGGACAGGCATTTCCTAATTATAGGAGTCTTATATTAAAAAAAAGTATAGAGGCATTAAGCGTGGAGGATAATGATACGGAAGCTGTAAAATATTCCGCTGCATTACATATATTATATGACTTAACGCAGCAGGGCTGGCATATGGAGGTAAGTGAAAATCAACTTTATTTAAAAATGACAACAGAAGACCTTTGCGATAAAGCTTATATCCGGTATCGCTTAAGCTCCGAAAAAAATGCACAATTCTCAAATGAGTCTGTTAAAAGCTTTATCAAAAAAATGGAAAGGGAAAAGCAATATAATAATGAACTGATTTCGGTTAAAAATTTGATTGGTGATAAGGATTCATTAATAGTCAAAATAAAGAATGGTGAAGAAATTATTAAGCCGTATATTCAACTAGTATCTAACAATCGAGATGAGCATACAGGCTTTCGGTATATAGATATCTGGAGATACTTTAGATATACATGGTCAATTCCATATAAAAGTATGCCAGGACGTAATTTGTTTTACTTAGTTAGAGATGCGGCACAAGAATATCATCCAGTGATAGGAATATTTGCATTGGGAAATTCAGTGCTTAATTTGTCGGTGCGAGATAACAAAATTGGTTGGACTGTCGAGGCAATAAAAGCTAATCTTGCCAGGAGGAATGAAAAAGAGGTTTCATCTCAGCAGGTTAGCCAAACCAATGGGAAAATGATAAAAGCTAAGAAAATTACTTATATGGAATCTGAGGAGGAATACAATAAAAGGGCACAGGCGTATGCAGAAAAAACAATGGCAGTTTTGAGTAAGAGCCTTACAAATGCGATAAATGATATTTATTCAAAGGATTTCAAGCCGGTAAAAAAGATGCGAGTTCCATCAAATGAATCCGTAGATAAGCTGAAAATGATATACGAGGAGTTAAAGGATAAAGCTATTGATAATAAGCGGACGACGAAAACAAATAATTGGGAGGAGGAAACCAAAGAGGTTTTATTTAAGAAGAAAAGAGCATTAGAGCTTTCGAAGCTGTTTGAAGCGGTGCTATGCTTTGAGCAATATAAAAACAGTGATTATTTACAGTGGCTTGAAGCATTAATAAAGAGTGAACAAGGAAAAAAGGCAATCGGCGTTGCATTGGTGGCAAATAGGAAAACAAAAATAGGCTCTAACATGATGGATATTATCGTTTGCGGATCGATACCGCCCTATAATGAATTGCTTGGAGGCAAGCTTGTAAGTATCCTCGCATGCAGTCCCATTGTAATCAAAGCTTATAATGATAAATATTCTAGTCAGGTCAGTGAAATAGCATCAAGAATGAAGGGGAAAAGGGTTATACGTGATAGTAGATTGGCTTTCTTGGGAACCACGAGTCTGTATTCGCAGGGGAGTAGCCAGTATAATAGAATAAAGGTTCCTCTAGGACAGGATTTTATTCTGCAATATAAAAATATGGGTATAACTGAAGGCTATGGAACAGTCTACTTTTCAAAAAACACAACAAATACTATCATGAAAATGTTGGAACTTCAGGATGGAGGTCGTCTTATTAATAATATATTTGGTGAAGGAACCAGTCCTAGATTTAGGTTGATTAGTAAAGGCTTAAGTAGATTAGGAATTAAGGCAGATGCATTTCTTCAGCATTATTCACCACGGATTGTGTATTCAATGGAATTGGCAAAGAATACAAATGATTTCTTAACGGGATATGCAGATGACTTGGAATATTCCTTTAACATTGATGATGATGATGAGGTTGAAAAGGTAACTCAGGAATTAATTAACTATTGGTATGAAAGATGGTTGAAAATGAGAATAAAATCGGTCGATATAGTACAACGGTTAGATGATTTTAAACCGGAAGCGATTCTATTAAGCCATACGAGGTAGGTATATGAATAATTTAAGCTTTGTGAAAAAACTGTATAATGGCAAAGGCTGTTATTCTGATTCAATGACAGAGGAGGAAATAAAGCTTCTCCATATTAGGTCTGGAGTTGAAGACATTGTTATACAAATGCTTTCAGAAAATAGAATGGTTTTTTTGACGGGTAATCCAGGTGATGGAAAAACCTATATCATTCGTGCAATTGAGGAAAATTTGAAAAATAGTGAGGTATATGTTGAGACAGATTTAAACAGCATTTCGGATGATCAGTTGTTAACTGTAATCGAAAGGCTTTTACTGTGTTATAAAGAAAATCGGTCATGCTTAATAGCTGCTAATGAATTTCCTTTTTATAAGCTTATAAAAAAAGTAAAAGCTATATCCAGAGAATTGTATGATGAAATCAATGATATAAAAAGGAATGTTATTATATGTGGTTACCCTACCGTACAATTAAATAGAATTTGTATTATTGATTTGAATGAACGGAATTTATTGGATAAGGATAGGAGCTTTGTTGTACCGATTATTAATAAATTCACTACGCTGCTTTCATCAGAAGCAGGTTCTAACAAAATGTTGGATTATAATGTTCAGGCCTTAAAGCAGGAGCATATTATTGTCCAATTATCCAGAATATTTGATTTTATTGCGATGGGTGGAGAACATTTTGTTATTCGAGATATTTTAGGAACGATTTCATTTGTGATAACTGCTTGTGCGCGTGAAGAATTTGATTCTGATATAGCATACTATGATGCGTTTTTTTCGGGACAGAACGAATTGATGAATTCTGCTGCTGAATTTGACCCTGTATTTTTATCAATACCTAGTATGGATGAGAAGCTATGGAATGGAGAAATAACAGATGGTTGGCTACTGGAGGCTCCAAAGGAGTGGCCTAAAAATATAACTGATGTAGAAGCAGCAACAAAATTATTTAAATCAATTAAACGAAAATTCTATTTTGAGAATATATATGCAAAGGATCTGACAGAGCTTTACCCAACTGACTATTTAGAGTGTGAACGGATATTCGTAAATCTGCAAAGGGATAAGAGGAAGATAAAACAGATGCTAATTTCCTCGATTAATAAGTTGTTCTTACCTACAAATGATGAAAAGGAAAAGCTAAGAATCTGGACTGGCTTGAATTATGATTTTACCAGGGAAAGAGGGGCTGTTGTGTCCTCTAAATATATTGCGGAGGGGGATTTGGACCTGCAGTATGCAGAGCCTATAAAATGGCTAGAGGAAATGGAATACACTCCTAGATTTATTGTCATGACTGTTCGAAATAAAAAAGCAACACAAGAAACACCGAGGCTTGAGATAAATTCAAATTTATTAAGGGCGCTTGTTAATATAAAAAATGGATATCCGGCGGGTTTGCTGTCTAAGCAGTATGAAAATGAGTTAACTCAGTTCATGTATAAGTTGGAGACCAGCGGATGTACAAGTAATTATAATGATGGCGAAATTATTATTGCAAACCGTAGTGATGGAAACTATAAGCGGATATATATCGAAGATAATAAATATAGCTTTGGTGGCGGAGGTACTTATTGATGGCAAACGTAAAAGATACATTAGATGAGTATGGTGAGCGGATCTGTAGTAAGTTAGGCTTTAGCCCGATATCAAATTCTACAAAGCCGCTTACAATTGCAAATTCTTTATTTCGGGCTTGTTCAGGAATTACATGTGACATTCGGGATATGCATGAATGGGTAGCATGTGAGCATAAGGCTGGACCTAAAATTGTCAGCTCATATGATTTAAGAGTAAAATATAAGGATATATTATTGCATGAGGAGGATGAATCGGTTGAGGAAATAAGAGAGGTAAGGTTTATATTTGATAAAATATTTAATCCGGATTCTACTGTATTTCCACAGCACAAGGATTCTGTTCTCAATATTCCTTCGCAGTGGTTTGTTCGTAATACTCTCAGAGCAGAAGGACAAATTGGAAGATTTATATTTAATATCTTAAGCGGAGTAATAGACGGAAAAGAAGAAATATCCCCAGCAGTAAAATTGATAACTAATTCTTTAAGGTGTGATGACGACGATATCACACGATTGATGAAGCCTATAATTACTAGTAAGCCAGAAGCAGAGAGAAAAACTTCAAAGGAAGTACAGCCTAGTAAAAAAGAACTTAATTTTACGGAGCAAATTATTAGAAGAGGCTTTGATAATTTGGCTGAAAACATGATCTTTACAGGGCAAGCACAGAATTCTTTATTGGTATTGCAGAGAATGGCGAATTATGCTGTTTTTTCTATATTTTTTTACTTGATAGATGTAAATCATTGTGAGTATAAGGGGGATAGGGTTCCTCTTATGCTAGCGTCAAACGCAGAGCTTGGTGCAATTGAAAGGGCCAGTGAGCTTAGTTTTATTTCATGTAAAAGGATGGTAGAAGAATATATAACCAATGTTTTAGAAGATATGATTATAGCGGATCAAATTCTACTTAGATACGATGATGATATTTGTAGGAATTACATAGAGCGGAATGTTGTATTAGAGGAAAAGAAGGAGAGCAGCAATGCAAGAGAAGCCTTACTCCAGTATTATGATACATATATTGCTAATGGAGAGGCACCAGTACGGGCATTAGCCAGAGCAATTCAATTTGCTTTATATACATTTACATATAAAAACTGTACGCCATCGGAATTTTTGTATTATTTGGGAGTGCGTTCAGGCTTTGTAGGTCCTAGAGGTAATGCGACAAAGTATAAGCGGTTAATGATAAATCGCTTTACGCTGGAAACAATAGTCTTAAGTACTGTATGCCTGCAGGAGTTTTCTGATGGTTTGGAATTAAGCGAATTGGGGCAGCTTCTTAGAGACAAATATTGTATATTGATTGGTACAGATACGGATGAGGATTACTCTATATTGGAGCAAGCTAATATTGCTCAAGAGGCCCCAGAGGATCTAAGGGGGGAACTGGCAGATAATGCAAAGGCAATATCTGATATGCTGATAACTATTGGCTTAGCAAAGAGATATGCTGATGGTGTTACTATTATAGGATGGGGGTTGTAGCATGCAGGAATTATTAACAGCAGTAATGATCCAGACCGTTAATAAACATATAAAGGCAGATAGCTTTGGCATCTCTATTGTTAATCTACCGGATTTTGATTATAGGATATTTGCGGAGGGAATACAAAAAGGTAAAAAGATTGAAATTTATTTTTTGGGCTATAAGGATGAGAACAAAAAAAGTCTTACCGAGAAGCTGCCAGTGATTGAAGGTGTAGAATATTATTATACAGTTGAGGAGGCTGAGATATCAAGAAATAGTGGAAATGAAGCTATATTTCGGATTCATATAGTGAAAAACCAAGAGCTTGAGAAAATATCATCACTTAAATGGTACGATAGCATTAATATGGATTTAATATATATAGAGTGCTGCAAATATACAAAGGAAAGACTATCTAAGGATAATATTACAGTTAAGCTTTTATTAGACGCATTAAAGTATCGGGATATTAGACGCATATTAAATTTTGAAAGGGTTTTAAATTATCTGGAGGCATTACTTAAAAGTAAAGAAGAGGATTTGCCGGAAACTATATGTAAAGAAATTTACTTATTAGGTTTACTTGCAGACTCTGGTTTTGCGAGTGGAAGGGTAACAAGGGAGGATATCAGACGGCAGATAAAGCAGAATTACATGCTGGTTCGCCGGATTAGTGGATTAGAGAAAAATGAACGAAAAAATATTACGAATTATGCTGCTAACGGGGACAATAAATTGCTGACTCGCCGAATTCTTGAATTTTATAGTACTAAGGCTGTAGATTTGCTAAAGGATATGGAAGTAAGTGATGTTGAAGCATGCCTTAAGAGTGTATCACGTTTATCGAGAGGAACTAAAGGGAAAAATGTCAAGCGAGAAAAGGTGAATTCAACAATTGCCGCAGCACAGTTGATTTTTAATAACGATGTAGATGAGATTGGGGATCTGCTTGAAACAGTTAAAGAGGATATTGATAACAGGCCTTATCCAGATAAAGCTTATGCTAAAGAATTTGATGTGGCGGGAATGAAAATGAAAGTTCAAGCCGAGCCGACGACAGAGAGTATAGCAAGGAGAATTGATGAAAAAAATAACTTTGGTGGGGTTATCTATGCGGAGGTATTAAACCCTAAGGATGCTTTAGATGATATTGCTAAATGTAAATTTGATCCGTTTGATGAAGAATATTTAAAACCAATACGCGAGTATTTTCAAAACATCAAGACCTATATTCATGATGAGCAGCTTTCCCAAGCGTTTGAACGCTTTTTGGAAGAGCGTCAAAATGTTATTCAATACTCAAAAAGGCTACAGGATATTCCATTGCTTCAGATTGTAGAAAAGAAGAATGAATTTATTCAATATCTAAGAGCATACGAAATAATGCTAGAAGCAATTAGAAGTAATTTCTCCAGATATTGTGAACAGGATTCCATAGGTGCCAAAGATATTGTTAATACAATTCTATCGCTGGATTTCTTTTTTATAGTTGGAGAGAATAATTTCCATGCGATTCCAACACCATTAAATCCGTTATATTTATGGAAGTATATTAAATTAGCAGAAGAGATGTTGGATGTAAAGGACTTGGATGAAGGTCAGGATTGCTCATTATCTGAAGAAGACAAGAGTTTTATTATAAGAAAGGCTATGGATATACCAGACCCCTTAACCTTGGTTTTGTTGCCAAACAGCATTATAGGTAATAGCTCAGAATGCTTACCGATAGCCGGTAAAATTGGAAACCTCCCGATTTATTCAACGAAGCCTCAGATTGATGAAGGGGATATGGGAATGGAGGAGGTAAAGCAAGGGATAATCAGATATATGTGCTTATACCCGCATGCGAGCATGATGCTAAGAATTGCATTTATTAATCCGCCATTAGTAGAGGCCGTTGCGGGAATGTTGAAAAGATTAGATCGGGACAAGGAGTTTTCAGCATATGGCTCGGTTGGCATTGATTTATCCATATATAGAACAAGAGAAGCTTCTTACGATTGGATTGAAATACAGGACAAATCATTGAGCGAGGGCTTACTGGGAAAGGTAAGGGGACGCTATAATGGAAAGTTTAATATGACTGTGGCAAATAAAATCCTTACTTATCCTGAAATTCTCAATACGGTTAAAAGGGAACAGCACATTATAGTTATATTTGATCCGAATGAAAAGCAGATAGATACTGCCAGAAATAATAGACAGATCCATATACATCCATTGTGTGTGCCCAAGGTATACGAATATAACAAAATAAGAGGAAGTGTAAGAATCAGACCGGCTAATGAAGGTGGTTTGTTTGCTGATTATTCTAATATCATTGAGCAGCTATGTGATTTACCCTCATCCTTCAGGCATAAAAGCATATTTGTAAATTCACCCTTGCAGCAGGATACTTATAAGACATTGCTAGAAAAAACAGATTGGTTGATTTTATTGGATCAGAATTTAAAAAGCTGGGATATATCATTGCGCTCAACTAGTGAAAAGCTATATTATAAGAATACGGATTATCGTTCAATAGGTATTTATTCTAATAATAAAAACAAGTTTATTTTGGGGTATAATCAGCTGATTTCGAGTTTGGGTAATTATGTTGCCAATGATAAAGGTCTGACAAATGTGATTGAGGCCATTAGGGAGGTCAATGATGATGGCTTGTTAAGTATTGCGTCCCATACAACGAATAATATCTTTGATCAAAACCATGGAAAAGGCAGCCTGGGTCTTGCAATTGCAGCAATAAAATATAAGCAATTAAATCCAGAGGCAATTTTAGTCGGACTTGATACACAATTAGCTAGGGAATGGCTTGCAGATAGAGAAGATGGTAGGCTGCCAGACTTGATTGGTATAAAGTATGACACAGTAGATGTGGTTCCACAAATAGATGTAATTGAAGTGAAGACATATGCCGCCTATAAAATTATGGATAATCATATTTCAGGTGAAGCAGTTGACCAAGTTATGGCTTTAGAGGAACTGATTAATGAAATATTTGGAAAAAGCGAAAAAATAACAACAGTTTCCCGCCGCGAGGTATTAAGAGAGCAGATATTCGATTGTTTATTTCATTCGGATTACTCCTCGGACCAAAAATATGAGTTGAGCAATTGGTTAAATAATTTATTTGCAGGGGAGTATGGTTTTAGAACTACGAAGACGATTTGCTTTGTTAATTTTGATGTGAGTGATAGTAAGCAAGAGCAGTTTACAGGCTTGGGAGATAATGCGCATCAGAGCTTTGAATTGTTGACTATTGGCGGTCGAGAAATCCAAGCTATTATAACTGCGAGTACTAATGTTAAACCAAGGGTAGAAGTGGTGTCACTAACGGATTCTATGGACATAGTAGCAACTGAAGAAAGCTTTAAGACGGAGGAGCAGAGTCAAAGCGAGCAGTCCGCAAATATTAGTGTTGAACAGCAGGCTGTAGTGGATGTTGTTAAGCCAGTGCCAGCCAGTGTAGAAGATGAAATGGTAAAAGATGATATGGAGGATATTAAAGAGAAGTGTATAAGACTAAACCTGGTATTTAAGAATTATGGAATTAAGGCCTTTCCTGTAAGTGAGGATTTGGTACAAAGAACGGCCAGGTTCACTCGATTTAAGATTGAATTGAGACCAGGTGAAACGCTAAAGCGTCTTGTTGATAGAAGGCAGGACATTGCCAGAGAATTAGAGGCCTATGGTGAGGTGTTTATTGACAATATTAAAGGAACCAGATATGTAGGCATGGATGTACCATTTGAAAATAATAATAAACCGTTATTATTACTTGAGCATCTAAATGAATTGGTAAATGATGAGGAGAGCTTAAATGTCCTGTCAGGCCAAACACCAGATGGTTTATATAAAAACATTAACCTAGCGAAAGCGCCACATATGCTTATTGCAGGAACAACTGGCTCTGGAAAAACTGTATTTTTATATTCAATACTAGTAAGCCTGTTATCCCAATTTTCAGAAGAGGAACTGGAATTGCTGATTATTGACCCTAAGCAAACCGATTTTCATTTCTTTTCCAATATTCCTTACTTGAGGGAAGGTGGAGTATTAACAGACGCTGACGAGGCTATAGAGGCATTAAGACGAATAAATACTGTGGATAAAGAAATAAGGACAAAAATAATCAAAGAAGCTGACAGCAGAGATATTGACTCATATAATAAGAAAAATCCTCAAAAGCCGATGAAGCGTTTGGTAATAGTTATTGATGAGTATGCAGATCTAATACAAGCTGCTGAGCTTAAGGGTAGGGAAGTAAAAAAGGAGTTTGAAATTAATTTGTGTATGCTGGCTCAGAGAGTTCGAAATTTGGGAATACATTTAGTGATAGCGACGCAACAGCCCAAAGCAACAATTGTGACATCTTCCCTAAAGGCTGTATTGCCATTCAGAGTATCATTCCGATTGCCATCACATGTTGATTCACAAACGATTTTGGATAGATCTGGGGCAGAGGATCTGTTAGGAAAGGGCGATATGCTTATGCTGACTGACAGTGAACTGATTCGTATGCAAGGATTTTATATATCCGAAGATGAGCTCAAAGAATTTTTGCGGAAATTGAGAGGGTGATTATGCTTACTTTAGCAGATTCAATTGAAGGGATATTTGTAAAAGAATTAAAAAATAGGTTTCTCTGTGAAGTGCTTATAGATGGAGTAAATACAGTTTGTTATGTACCTTCATCATGTCGGCTGGGTAATTTCCTGGATTTGGAAGGAAAAAAGGTGCTGCTGTTTCCGACAGCAGCACCGAAGTCAAGAACTGATTATGCACTTTTCGCAGTTGGCTTTAAAAAGAACTATATTTTATTAAATCCATCTCAAGCTAACCGTATTGTGGAAGAGAATATGTATCGTAGGTTCTTTTCGTTTCTGGGCAAGAGAAAGGAAATCTATAGAGAGTATATCGTGGAGGGATATAAGACTGATTTATACATAAATGATACAGGGACCCTGGTAGAGATAAAGAGCGTTATTTCTACAAAAAAAGAAGCTATTTTTCCGACTGTTTTTTCCCAGAGAACATTAGAGCAATTAGAAAATATTTATAGCTTGCTACAAAAGGGATTTAGAGTGGCTTTTATTATTGTTTCTCTCAGTCCATATACAGATAGAATTATTTTGGATAAAGAAACTTCATTTTATGAAGCATTTTGTAAATGTGTTTTGGCGGGCATGCAGGTAATGGGAGTTTCCAGTATGCTGTTGGATGAAGGAATAGGGGTAAAGAAACAGATAGAGGTTGTGTTATAGGGAGGATTTGAAGTGTCATTCGGCACTTTGTTTGATGCTGATTTCGTAGAATTTGATGAGGGTGATTTTTGTCGCTATTTGATGGTATATCATCCATGTTTGGAAGTCAAGGCTTCCCACAAGTGGCTAAAGGCCTTGACTTCTAAACATGGATGACATGAGAAATAGTCAAGCGGCAAAATAAATGGGTGTGCTTCGCCCACCAACTAGTTTTACGGAAAACTCCCGTTTTCGGTCTCATATAAAGAGCAGAATAACATTGAAGCTATATACTGCGGAATATAATTGGAGAAGAGTATTGGAAAAAGACACAAACATCAGATGACAAAAAGCAACACTACGTTCCGCGATTTTAGTATTTAAAGCAAATATAAAAGATATAAGCACAGAGAATTATTTATATGAAACTGCATGAGAGCAGCCGCTTGGAGAAAGTAAATTTATTCAGACAAATAAAATTAAAAAAGAATTTGCCTTTGAAAAATAGTAATACATTGCTTTCTATGCAGGAAGAAAAAGAAACAAGGGTTAGTTTGTTTGCTAATATGTTTTTAAGGAATCCTTGGTCTCTTAAGTGTACTATGCAAGATGCAGAAATGATTGCAGAAATTGATTTGTATTGACGCACATATTAGGCTGATAAAATATTATTATGAGGAAAGGCAAGGGCAAATTGATTAAACTGTTTGAAGATAAATATGGTGAATATATGAAAGGGTTTTTCATAATTAATTTGAATTACAAATTAGCAGGGCGGCCATTTAAATTTGATGACCTTTCTGGTGAAGAATGTGCGACATTTGTACACGAGTATATTCATTTTCTGCAAAATGTTACAACAACTCATGGCATTAACTATTTCAATAATAATTCAAAGTTCATTCAACTATTTGTATCAGAGTCATATAAGTTTGATAAGTATATTCCGACACCTTTTCGTGAAGGTCGTAGCAGTGTTGAAAATGCACTTGAGGAGTTTGAACGTAGGCAGTTTTACAAAGGCGACGATGAGAATATAAAGATAAATCATGTCAAAGATGTGAAAATCGAGGCAGAGGAATTGTTAGAGGAAGTAGGACTTGGAGAATTAAATTCAGTTTGCATTTACTATGATGATAAATCCAATCCATACAGGTTTGGTGCGTTGTGTGTAGAGGAAAGCATGGCGTATTTAATAGAGAATCAAAAGTTTGGTGGTCAATTTAGGGAAAATGAGCTACCTTACAATGCGTGTGAGCTTATTTGTGAGAAAATTTTTCCTGAAATAGTTGGTAGAAAAGACTTGATAGTTGCAATCGCAGAAATTGCCTTAATGCATTATGATAGTGGTATAATGTTTGCTGATTTAATTAAACAATTAAAAGGAAGTGATACAAAGTTTTTAGACACCAATCAATTGGTTGACTTTTTAAAAGATAAAGTCTCATATTTGTATAATAAATTTGATTTTGAAACTCAAGAGACTAGCTCTGCAATTGATTTTCTATATCCCCAAAACAGTGAGTTTGGAATTGTCAATCACTGGATTAAAAAAGTATTTAGTAATATGTATGATTATAGAAAAGAGTGCTTAAACTTAATATCTAAATGTATGGATTTACCAGAAGATAAATGTAAAGATTATATAAATGGCATGATAAATGTTTTTGGCTTACCAGCGGTTTTTGATAATGAGTATAATATGGTTGGTTTAGAGGCGAACATGTGCTTAGCTCTTGTTCCAATAGCAATATTCAATATTTTTAAGGGGAGAAATAAAAAATGCTATCTATACGAATATTGTAAAGCAAGTAATATTCCAACAATAAATGAGAAGTGCATTTCAGAACCTTGGTGCCAAAGCAAAAATGATAGATTATGTCCTTTTGCTTTGTTCTGGTCTATTTATAGTTTGGAAGATAAAGAAATTATATGTGATGGATAGATAAAATGAGGTTAGAGGATAAAAAACTTTTACATATAGAAAAATATGGACTCCTCCAGGGGCAAAGTATCCCCTCTATGTATCATTAGTGTGACCGTCGAAGCACGGTGGAGACGGTGGTATTGCTGGAGCAAAAAACAAGAAATCAAGGGTTTGGGGTGTTTTTGGGGAGATGTAAAGCATGTTTTTATGGGGCGGAGTAAAATATGTTTCTGTTTATAAATAGGCTAAGGAGGGGGATAGTGTGTGAAGAAGAGTGGATATGTGTTTTCGGGAGCAATACATAGCCTACGAAAATTAGTTTCACCTCTCTGGAGTAAGCATCATGGGAAGAATTATCATACTTGTGAGTATAAGAGGGTGTGTAGTAAGTGAAGAAGACTTCGCTGAAAGAAGCAATAAAGAAAACTAGCATTAGCGTTGATGTATTTGATTGATTAGATTTAGCAGCCGTGTGGATTTTTGTGTCAGAAAATGTATTATTAATGTCAACTGCCTTCATTATTTGTCAGTATATCAAATGGAGGCAATAAATAGATGCTATATTAATGAAGGTTTGGTATGGGCATAAGTGATAGCATCTGGGCGTAAACAAACTTTAGATCGATTGTTATAATACATTTATTTACTTATAGAAGGATCTACTTAACGTACTTATGCAGGTATATTATATACTGGGAGGAAGAAATGAGCGCTATAACAATTTCAATGATAAACTATAAAGGTGGGGTTGGGAAAACTGTAAGTACATATAATATAGGCTATGGATTGGCATTTTTAAATGATGCTAAAGTATTGCTGGTAGATTTAGATCCTCAGTGCTCCTTGTCTACGATTTGCTTAAGAGCAGTAAGCAAAACAAACAGAAAAAGTACTGATTTAACAGATATCCCAGAAGAGAGCACAATAAATTCTGTGATTAAAGATTATTTGTCGGTTGGCCAAAATAATCCTTGTGTTGATTTGAATAAAATCATTACGCCTATTCCATATAAACGCAATAATGGGGGAATATTTAATAATGTGGATTTTATTGCAGCAACAATGTATGATAAAAGGGGTAATTTTTATGAGAAGGGATTGGATGATCTAGAAATTGATATAGTAAGAAACTATGCAGGTAACATATCACATATAAATTTAGTTACCTTGTTTTCGAGATTTTTTATTGATACAAAAATAAAGGAAAGATACGATTTTATTATATTTGATTGTCCACCAGCAAATAATATTATTACTCAAAATGCATTAGCGGTTTCAGATTATTACCTTATACCAACAATTATGGATGCTCTTAGCTCAAACGGTATAAACCATTTGAACAATCTAATTAACCATTCGATCTTTGCAGAATTATATCAGAGTAATAAAGGGGTTATAGATAGATGTGCTAATGATAGCCAATATAGTTGCTTAAAATCACCGCCAGAGCTATTGGGAATTTTTGAAACTTTAAGAAAGACACAGATTTTATATAATAACAGAAGCATAGTTAAGCAAAAATTTGGAGGGTTGCTTTTTGACGAAATTATCTATGACCATAAAGAAACCGGTGAAACAGCAGGCGCAGGTGTTTGTTGCTTTTCAAAAAACATTAATAAGGCCAATCCACAATATTCGCCTCATGAGAATTATGGTAAACTAGTGTTATCTTTACTTAAGAGGTTAAACATTGCAAAAGTGAACAATAATGTTGATATACATAGTTGGTTATAATATAGGAGGATATAATGGGGGATTATAATAAACAAGTTACTAATTTAGAGTTGGTTGAGTATTTACAAATGACATACAATATTTTGAAAGTCACAAAAAGCAATTTGGACATAGATCGATTGGAAGAAATAATAATAATTTTGAAAGATGATAACAACAAAATTTATAGAAATAATGCTAAAAGAACAAGAGCCAATAATCATGATATTATAAGAATTCTTGAAAAAATGAATCAAAGTATAGAGTTATGTGATAAAGAAAAAATAATATATGAAGACTTTCTGAAAAATAAAAAATATGGCAAATGGCTTAAAAATAGTGACTTAAATGGCATATATAGTTTTTTACAGGATAAGAGTAACCGTTTTTCTATGGAGGATTTAGGAATTATATATTATTATTTATATAAAGAAAAAAGTCGACAGAAAAAAAGGGAGGACTTGCAAACGGCAATATTACATTATATAGAACAAACATTATATTTTAGTAATATGGATTTACAGTATCAAGAGAAAAATAACCTGTGAAGTCCATTAAGATTGATCGAACTTCAAAATATGTAAATAAATATTCCGCCAAGGGGGAACCACACCCTCTTGGCATCATTATCACCCCCTCAACGCATGTGGAGGTGGTGATTCAGATGCAGTATTGTGGTTTTGAGGAAAAATAAAGTTCAAAACCACAAGATGTAGTAGTTTTTTGGTAAAAACAGGGTGAAAATAGTCCTAAAAATCGCCATTTTTGCCACTGAATTTTTGCCGTTTTCACAGATGCAAACATCGTTTTGGGATCAAATACAAGAAAACAGATGTGTTAAAGTTTTGAAACATGCTTTAAGTGAGATATCATTTAAAACTAGACCTGCTAGTTGTTTTCAATAGGAATTCCTAAAAAATATGTTTTTTCAATGTTCTAAATAAAGGTAACTTTAACACACCTAAAATGCAAACGCCTTACATCCCTGATTTCAGCGATAATTCTGGGGGCAAGAATTTTACCTATTCCCGGCATGGAAATAAAGGTTTCATATTCCGGAAGGCCGTTTGCAAGATTACGCATCTGTGTTAAAATGGAGATTAGGGTCTTGTCTACCGTATGCAGGACTTTTACGGCTTCTAAAACAAGCACTTGGGTAGAGGATGTTTCGGAAGCCATGGTCGGGATACCGTTTGAAGCTAACTGATAAATGGCTTTTGCTTTTTTAACGCTTTACTGGTATCCTTTTTCCTTAGCCCAACTATTATAATTGAGTATAAATTCATCTTCCGACATACAGATAATATTGTCAAATTTGAAATCAGCTAAGCGAAAACATGATATGCTCCGGTTGATTCATAATGACTTTAACATCGTCGTTAAGCCGTTTGATTTGCACAACCAGTAGCATCAATTCATTTTCCGTATGGAAAACATCATAAGGGCTAAAAAGCACCTCACCGCATTGCTTTATAAAACATACAGTGCTTTTACCCTTTGAAACATCAATACCCACACTGACCATAAACATCCCTCCTAGTGATTTTTACATGGAGCCATCGCCTGCTTATTGACATTCAGATTGGTTAGTGACACGAAAGCCTTATGGTTTCAACACCTGCTAAATCGAATGCTTACAATAAGGAGATGGCCGACAGATTATTGCTCGGATGCGAAATCCAATGCGAAGTACGCCAGACCATGTTTCTCCTTATTATAATAAATAAGCACAAATACCGCCAATGAATGACTGATATTTGTGCTAATATGGTACCAATGTGAAACACAGGCAAATACCCCCAAGTAGTTGAAATATTGAGAATATGGAGGACATTATGGAGGATTTCCAGTTTGTCAAAATTAATGATGTTAACAAAATCTTTTTAGCTGAAGCACTTTGTAAAAGGTTGGCAGCATTAGAGATAGAAAATTTTAAGAGAGAAGATTATCTTGAAAGGATAAAAGACTTCTCATTAAAAGATATTTTTTCGTATATTTTCAAAGATATTGGGATAGACAATACGTTAATCTCTGAATTATCAAGATTACCGTATGAAGGTCAAACTGCAAGAGGAATGATTTATTTTGCAAGCCATGAATACAAAAGAGGTATCAAAAATGGTGTGAAGTTTATTGATCCTCAATATTTCGACAAAGGAAACTTAAGGCTTGTTAGAAAATTATTAGAGACCTGTAACAAAGACAACGGAATCATAGTTAACAATGAAAAGATAATTGGTGTAGGAAAAATAGACGATAAATATCTTGAATATACAATTAGGATTGATGGTAATAATAGTTGGACTTTTGAATTTGAAGATTTTATTATTAAAAACGTTGATAATGTTTATTACCAAGCAACCGATGATAATATGCTAAGTGTTTTCTTAAATAAGATTCAATTGCTATTTGAGAATTGCGAACGAAAAAGAGCGACCAATATTTTTAAACGTATTTCTACACAAGCTCGTGGTGCTCTATTAATATTTACTGATGAAGCGGAAGATGAAATAACAAGGTTAAGCAAGCTAAATAGAGGCTTTCACATTACTAAAAAAATTCTCCCAACAGAGAACTTATTGATGGGATTATCCTCCATTGATGGTGCTATGTTTTTTGATGAAAGCTGTAAATGTTACGGAGTAGGAGTTATATTGGATGGCAAAGCAATTGTAAGAGGTACGAATGAACGAGGAGCGAGGTATAATTCTACATACAATTACATTGCTAATAAAAAGTCAGAATCAAAAAAATATTTAGCTGTTGTTGTTTCGGAAGACAAAATGATTGATGTATTTTCAACTAATGATGAATTTGAATTAGTGTAGAGGGTAATTAACTACAAACACTAATCATAAGAGTTGTTGTCTAATTAGGTTTTTATCAAATATGAGGTAATAGAAAATGAGAAATCGAATTGAGAATTTGGGTGATTATAATAGAGCTAGAGAAGCCGTACAAGCAGCAGGAGGTAGTCTGGAGGCTCTTTACAAAAGTGTCGGAGATACTGCTGTTTCCAAGGCAACTCCGAAAATACTATTCAAAGGTGGTGTGATAGGGGTAAGTTTATTAGGTATTGCATATGTTGGGCATAAAGGGATTTGCTTTATGAAAGATAGAAAACAGAAAATAGAAAATGAACCAAATTTAAAGAAGGAATTTGTTGAGACAATCGAAGTAGAGGCATCGAAATAATTAAGACTCCAAAGATTGTAACGGTGCTCTGATTTATTATCATGAAGGCAAGTTTACACAATGGCATATGACAGCTTTATACCCCTGCAATTAGTTGCAACTGTACATAGCTGTTTTTTTTATATAATATATCAAGTGGAGGTGTATTAGATATGGATACATTAAGCGACTACGGTTGTTTTGAAATTGTTTTAGAAGATTATTTGAAAAAGCAAATTTTTTTTACGTCCTTACTTGACACCTGCTGACGAAGGAAAGAGTGCCACCAATGTAAAAAAGCGGGATGACTTTAATAGCATGATTGCACAGTGCATGAAGGGAAGGTTGATCTGATTATCACCAAGTCGGTCAGCCGGTTTGCCAGAAACACGGTTGACAGCCTGCAGAATATCAGGAAGCTCAAAGAAAAGAATATCGGGGTCATTTTTGAAAAAGAAGGGATCAACACCCTGGATGGCACCGGGGAGGTCCTGCTGACGATTCTCCGCAGCCTGGCTCAGGAGGAGAGCCGAAACCTGAGTGAAAATACCAGACGGGGTGTGGTGAGGCGGTTTGAAAAGGGGATTGTCACAGTCAATCATAATAAATTTATGGGATACACGAAAGATAAGACGGGGCAGTTGATCATTGTTCCGGAAGAGGCTGAGGTTGTTCGGAAGATATTCCGGCTGTATCTGGAAGGAAAGAGCGTTATCCAGATCGCCAGGTCTTTGGAACAGGAAAAGATAAAAACTGCAACAGGGAATGATAAATGGCATGATGCGGTGATTTATAAAATGCTGCAGAATGAAAAATACATGGGGGATGTATTGCTGCAGAAGACCCATACAGTCGATTATCTTACGAAGAAGAAGGCTAAAAATGATGGGATCATGCCGCAGTATTATGTAGAGGATAACCATGAGGCAATTATTCCGAAGGAACTGTTTTTAAGACCCAGGAGGAGATGGCGAGACGGGCTTCTTTGCACCGGCCCTCGGCGGTCAGAAAAGCAAAAAATCAGAAAATGGAGTTCAGTCCCAAGTATGCGCTGACGGATATTATGATCTGTGGGGAATGTGGGCAGCCTTACCGGCGGCAGTTATGGTCGAAGTATGGGAAGAAGACCGGGGTCTGGGGGTGTGATAATCGGCTGAAGAATGGGACGAAGCAGTGTATGCATTCGCCGACGATGAAGGAGGAAGCACTACAGGCAGCGATTATGACTGCGATTAACAGTGTCGTAGATAATCGGAAGCATTTTGTCGGGGCTTTCCGAGAGAATGTAATCCGGGTGCTGGGGAGTTATTCAGAGCAAATCAGGACAGAATTGGATGAGGAGCTTGAGCGGTTACAAGGGGAGATGATAGAACTGATAGCGGAGAGCGGGAAAACCGGAACCTCGTATGACGATTTTAACGGCCGGTATCAGGAGATTGCGGAGCAGATTGATGAATTGAAGCAGAAGAAGCTTGAAGAGGCAGAGGAGCGACGTTTGGCGGCAAGTTATGGGCAGAGGATGGAGCAGATGGATGCCTTCCTGAATCAGACTGAATGTAAGGTGAATGGGTATGATGAAGAATTGGTAAGGAAGCTCCTGGAGCATGTAAAGGTGATTAATGAGGATAAGATAAATATACAGTTTAAGTCAGGGATTGTGATGGAACAGCGGGTTTCGGTGTGTGAATAGAGCCTGGCAGGGATTCTCGGATCCCTGTATCTCATTGTATTTTGAACACTATATTATTTGTAAACGGGAGAATGACAAATCTTATTATTTATGCAGTATAAAAAGATATAAGGTTACAGTTTGTCATAGGCTGAACTGTAACTAATTTACAGAGAGATTTTTCGCTTTTTCGCCATATATTTGATTTTATCTTAGAGAAACTGAAATTAAGTCATAAGTATGCTGGAAAATAGTACCATAATTAAATTAATAGTGATATAACTTGACCTTGACAGAACATATGTTCTAAAACACCCGCAAACCAATACTATATCTGGGTTTGCGGGTGTTGTGTTTTGATACAAAGTTATAGCGTTTTTCACTATTTTTTTACTTTAGATAAATTTTTTTT